>Ga0228702_1000515_pt1 | contig 29331 bp, 28 predicted proteins | sample McNCre217_Aug_MG_2_FD_178018 | JGI IMG/M metagenome (GOLD analysis project Ga0228702, IMG submission 178018) | Freshwater microbial communities from McNutts Creek, Athens, Georgia, United States - 20-17_Aug_MG | ecosystem: Environmental > Aquatic > Freshwater > Creek | place: USA: Georgia...
GATGATCTTCGAGTTTTCGTTTAGAAAAATAGCCATTTCTTAGATCTCTCTCGCTTAGCGGTTGGCCAGCTCGGCTGCCTTGTCGGCGGCCTCGTCCATGGTCTCAACAACGGTTACCAGTGGGTGAGCGTACTCAGCCAGGATGCGACGACCCTCGGCTACGTTGTTGCCGTCCAGACGGACAACCAGAGGCTTGGAAGCCGCATCGCCCAGGGTGTTCAGTGCGCCGACGATGCCGTTTGCAACTGCGTCACAGGCGGTGATTCCACCGAAGACGTTTACGAACACGCTCTTGACCTGTGGGTCGTTCAGGATGACGTCTAGGCCGTTAGCCATGACCTCAGCCGAAGCACCGCCACCGATGTCGAGGAAGTTTGCTGGCTTGACGCCACCGTGCTTCTCGCCGGCGTAGGCCACTACGTCGAGGGTGCTCATAACCAGACCGGCACCGTTACCGATAACGCCGACCTGGCCGTCAAGCTTGACGTAGTTGAGGTTCAGAGCCTTTGCCTTTGCCTCCAGCGGGTCCACCTTGGCGATCGAAACTTCTTCGCGGTCGGTGTGACGGAACTCGGCGTTCTCGTCCATCGAAACCTTGCCGTCGAGAGCGACGATGTCGCCGTCCTTGGTGAGAACCAGTGGGTTTACCTCTACCAGGGTGGTGTCTTCGTTCTTGAATACGTTCCAGAGCTTGACGAATACCGGAGCAACCTTGGCTGCTAGTTCGTCGTTGAAGCCACCGGCCTTGGCAATCTCGAGAGCCTTGGCCTCGTCGATGCCCTCAAGGGCGCTGACCGGAATGCGGGCGAGTGCCTCTGGGCGCTCGACTGCGAGCTGCTCGATCTCCATGCCGCCCTCAACGCTGCAAAGGCAGAGGAAGGTGCGGTTGCTTCGGTCGAGCAGAATCGAGAAGTAGAACTCCTTGTCGATTGCCGCACCCTGAGCGATCATCACGCGCTTTACGACGTGACCCTTGATGTCCAGGCCGAGAATGTCGGTGGCCTTTTCGCGGGCCTCTTCCGGGCTGTGAACAACCTTGACGCCGCCGGCCTTACCGCGGCCACCAACCTGAACCTGAGCCTTGACGACGACGGTGCCGCCGATCTTGGCTGCGGCAGCTGCTGCCTCGTCTGGGGTGTCTGCGATTAGGCCCTGCAGGACAGGGACTCCGTAGGCTTCGAACAGGTCGCGAGCCTGGTACTCAAATAAATCCACTATTTATCCATTCAATTGGGATATCGGCGTCAAAAAGCCTTTAAAAGTTTATCCGTTTGTTACCAGGTAAAAACCTGAAAATTCCATCAAATGGAAGCCACTTAAGGCGCAGTTAACCTTGAAAAAACCGCGTCAGCAAGCGGAAGTAGGACAAAGGCTCGGCTATGCCAGCCAGCGCCCGCGTGCGCTAGAGCTTTGTGATCGGCGCAACCTTGACCAGCAGGCGCTTGATGCCACCCGAGCCAAAGTGAATCTCGGCGGTCTGGCGCGGAGGGTTGCCGCTGACGGCAATGACCTTGCCCCTGCCGAAGTCGGCATGCTCCACCATGTCGCCGGCGGCAAGCACCATATCTCCGTTGTCTCGCACGCTGCTGATTGCACCGGGGTACTGAGTGCGTGGCTTTTCGCGCACGGACGAAACTCCACCACCGGCGCCCACGCTGTAGCCAGAGCCGTAGCCCTGGTTATCGGCGATGCTTGGACGGTAAGCGGAACGGCTGGCGCCGGATTCCTTCCAGCGGATTAGGTCTGCCGGGATTTCGTTCAGGAATCGGCTCGGGGTCGCGGCATCGGTCTCGCCGAAGGTGCTGCGGCTCATGGCCAACGAGAGGTGCAGGTGCTTGCGGGCGCGAGTGATACCAACATAGAAGAGGCGGCGCTCTTCGGCCAGGCCTCCCGGCTCTATGAAGGCCATGCGGTGAGGCAGCAGGCCCTCCTCGATACCGGTTAGGAAGACGGCGTCGTACTCCAGGCCCTTTGCGGTGTGCAGGGTCATGAGGCTGACGGTTCCGGACTCGTCGTCGATGTCGTCGGCGGCCGCCACCAGCGCCACCTCGTTGAGGAAGTCGGGTAGCTTGCCGTCAGGGTTGTTGCGCTGGAATTCTCGGGCAACGTTTACGAGTTCCTCGAGGTTCTCCACTCGCGCTTCGTCCTGCGGGTCTCGGCTGTTCTTGAGGAACTCCAGGTAGCCGCTCTTCTCCAGGGCCTCGCGCAGCAGGCTGTCTACGCTGGCGGTTTCGATCATGCCCTCCAGGTGGTGCAGCAGACCGCCGAGGCCCTTTATTGCACCCGAGATCTTGGGACCGAAGCCAAACTCGTCCACGTGGTCCAGGACCTCGCGGACTGACAGGCCGTGGTCTTCGGCAAACTTGGCGATCTGGGTCTCGGTGGCGTCTCCGATGCCGCGTTTGGGCACGTTGAGGATGCGGCGAGTGGCTAGGTCATCTTTGCCGTTGGCCACCGCCACCAGATAGCCGAAAGCGTCCTTGATTTCCTGGCGTTCATAGAACTTGGTGCCACCGATTACCCGGTAGGGAAGCGCAGAACGCACAAAGATTTCTTCGAGGGCTCGGGTCTGTGAGTTGGTTCGGTAGATGACCGCCATGTCTCGGTAGCTCATGCCTTCGCGGTGGAGGCGCCCGATTTCGTCGGCGACAAACTGCGCTTCGTCGTGGGCGCTGTAACCGGTGTAGCCCACGATGTGCTCGCCGTCGCCGCTGTCGGTCCAGAGGTTCTTGGCCGGGCGGTCGAAGTTGTTGGAGATTACGGCGTTAGCCGCGGAAAGAATGCGCTGGGTGGAGCGGTAGTTCTGCTCCAGCAGGATGGTGCGGGCGCCCGGGAAGTCCTTTTCGAACTCCACGATGTTGCGAATGTTGGCGCCACGGAAGGCGTAGATGGATTGGTCGGAGTCTCCCACGACGGTGAGCGCAGCCGGTGGCAACATTAGCCCGGTGCGTTCGTCGACGTTGGCAAACTCGGCGTCTAGCGGGCGGGTCAGCTCCTGAATCAGGGCGTACTGGGCGTGGTTGGTGTCCTGGTACTCATCCACCAGAATGTGGCGGAACTTGCGCTGGTAGTTGGCCGCAACATCCGGGAAGTTGCGGAAGAGGTGCACGGTCTCGGCGATTAGGTCGTCGAAGTCGAAGGCGTTGTTTCGACGCAGCTCGCGCTCGTAGCGCTCGAAGATCTCGACGATCATGCGGTGTACTGGATCGGTCATGTCGCCGGCGCGTGCGTAGGATGCGGAGTCCGCCAGATCGTTTTTGGCCTTGGAGATCATGGATGCAACGGCCGCCGGGGTCACCTTGTGGATGTCCGCGCCGGTCTCTTTGATTAGGCGCTTGAAAATGGCACGGCTGTCGCCGGAATCGTAGATGGTGAAGTTTGCGTCGTGGCCCAGGCGATCCGCCTCGCGCCGAAGAATGAGCACGCAGGCCGAGTGGAAGGTCTTGATCCACATTCCAGACGCGTCTTCGCCGAGCAGATGCTTCACGCGCTCGCGCATCTCGGCGGCGGCCTTATTGGTGAAGGTGATTGCCAGAATCTGGCTCGGCCAGAGTTCCTTCTTGGCCAGGAAGTGAGCGATTCGGTGGGTGAGCACGCGGGTCTTGCCGGAACCGGCGCCGGCGACGATTAGCAGGGCCTGGCCGCGATGTTCAACGGCGGCCCGCTGCTGCGGATTTAGCCCCTCAACCAGTTGGTCGGCGCGGTCGAAATCGTGGATTGAAAAGAGCTCGGTCATGACTGACCAAGTTTACCCGCGGGGTCTTACAGTTATTTCGGCCTAGGACTGGTCGTCCACAAACTGACGGAACAGATCCGGGTGGTCGGCGAACACTCCATCGGTGCCGAGCGAGACAAAGTGGTGGAAATATTCCTCCACCGAGAACTTGGCGTCCTCCGCTCGCGCGGTCCAGGTGAAGACCGACAGCCCGCGCGAATGGGCCTGCTGTACCAGGTCGTTCGGGTTCCCGAACTGGACCCCAAAGCCGTCCTGATCCAGCTGCTCGAACAGTAGCTTCACGTCGAAGCTGATGCCGTCCACGTTGGCTGCAACATCATCCAACCACGGCCCGATCTCGGCCTGGGTCTCGGGCATACCCCAACCCTCTACCAGGAACACGTATTTGCTGTCGCCGCCGATCACCGACTTGAGCGCCTTGATGGTCTCGTAGTGGAACGACTCGAAGATGAGCTTGATGCCGCGTTCACGCCAATCGCTGCGCGCCACCGCATCGGCCAGAATCTGCACCGAGTCAAAACCGAGCGCCTTGAAATGTGGGCCGTGCTTGACCTCAAGGATTAGGGTCTTGCCGTCGAAGGCGGTGTCTGCCAGCAGGTCCTCGATGGTGGGAATCGCGAACTGGCCATCGTACTTGGCGCTGCCCGGGCGAACCTCGGGGATGCGCTCGATGGCACGAAGTGTCCGAACCTCTTCCAGCGTGAAGTCCTCGCTGAACCAGCCCGTTACCTCCCAGTGACCGTAAAAGAGTTGGGTGCGTTTGCGATCGGCGAATTCCGGGTGGCTGGCCACGTTGGTGGTGCCGCCGAGTTCGTTCTCGTGGCGGATGATGAGGCGGCCGTCTTTGGTGGGCACGAGGTCGCACTCGATGGCGTCCGCGCCCATTACGAAGGCAAGCTCAAACGCCTCCAGAGTGTTTTCCGGCCGGTAAGCGGAAGCCCCGCGATGGCCGAAAACCTTTGGTAGGCCACTCATGTTTGCTTGTGGCGCCATACTAACGCAAGCTCCAATAATCGCCTGTGGGCGATTATTCCCACTCGATGGTGCCGGGTGGCTTCGAGGTAACGTCCAGGACCACTCGGTTCACGCCCGCCACCTCATTGGTGATGCGGTTCGAGATCTTGGCCAGCAGGTCGTAAGGCAGGCGACTCCAGTCGGCGGTCATGGCGTCCTCGGACGAGACCGGGCGCAGCACGATCGGGTGTCCATAGGTGCGGCCATCGCCCTGAACTCCAACCGAGCGAACGTCGGCAAGCAGCACAACCGGGCACTGCCAGATCTCGCCGTCCAGGCCGGCTGCGGTCAGCTCGGCACGCACGATTGCGTCGGCCTTGCGAAGCAGGTCTAGACGCTCCTTGTTGACCTCACCGACGATGCGAATACCGAGGCCCGGGCCCGGGAACGGCTGGCGCTGAACAATCTCGTGTGGCAGACCAAGCTCGGCACCGATGGCGCGGACCTCATCCTTAAACAGGGTACGCAGCGGCTCCACCAGATCGAACTGGAGGTCGTCCGGCAGGCCACCGACGTTGTGGTGGCTCTTGATTCCGGCGGTAGCGCCGCCACCCGATTCAACTACGTCTGGGTACAGGGTGCCCTGAACCAGGAACTTGATTGGGCGGTTGTCCGCCGCGGCCTCGGCCACCAGCGCGCGCTCGGCTTCCTCGAAGGTGCGAATGAATTCGCGGCCGATGATCTTGCGCTTGGTCTCTGGGTCGCTCACGCCGGCAAGGGCGTCGAGGAACTTCTGTTCGGCATCGACGGTGACCAGGCGAATTCCGGTTGCGGCGACGTAGTCGCGCTCAACCTGCTCTGCCTCATCCTGGCGAAGGAGGCCGTGGTTTACGAACACGCAGGTTAGCTGGTCTCCGACCGCCTTGTGCACCAGCGCGGCAGCCACCGCCGAGTCCACGCCACCGGAGAGGCCACAGATGACGCGGGCGTCGCCAACCTGGGCACGAATCTTCTCGACCTGCTCGGCAATCACGTTTCCGCTGTTCCAAGTTGCAGGGATTCCGGCCGCGTTGTGCAGGAAGTTAACCAGGACGTCCTGGCCAAACTGGCTGTGTTTTACCTCCGGGTGCCACTGCACGCCATAAATCTTGCGCTCACTGTTTGCGAATGCCGCCACCGGGGTGGTCTCGGTGCTGGCAAGAACCTCGAAACCGGCGGGAGCCTCGACGACCTGGTCGCCGTGGCTCATCCAGCAGATTTGGTCTACCGGCTGACCGGCCAGGATCTCGCCCGCGCCCGAGACCTTGAGCTCGGTGGCGCCGTATTCCTTCTTACCGGTGGCGTCCACGCGGCCGCCCAGGGTGTTGGCGATGGTCTGGAAGCCGTAGCAGATGCCCAGGACCGGGATTCCCAGCTCCAGGATCTGTGGGTCAAGGATCGGGGCACCGGGTTCATACACCGAAGAGGGACCGCCCGAGAGAATGATTGCGGCTGGGTTCTTGGCCTTCACCTGCTCGGCGGTCACGTTGTGGTGAACGATCTCCGAATACACGTTGGCCTCGCGCACGCGGCGGGCAATCAACTGCGCGTACTGGGCGCCGAAGTCTACGACTAGAACTGGCTGGTTCATGGGTTGTCCTTTTTAGGCGGATTCGGTGGAAATCTGGGCGAGCGCAACACGGTGGTAGTGGCGCTCGGTGAAGAAGGAAAGCAGTGGCACGACGCCGCCCGCCGCAATGATGATGAAGCGCTTGAAGTTCCAGCGCAGCAGCGACCAGAGGCGGAAGTCGGAATAGAGGTACAGCATGTAGAACCAACCGTGGACGATGAGAGTCACGGTGGTGAGGTCTAGGCCACTGGTTGGAAGGCCGATCTTTTGGCCGGTTACTTCGTCCACCTGGTAGTGCTCGAGGGTGATCAAACCGTGTGGTCCGGCCAGCCAGAGATCCTGGGCGGTGCTGAGGCGCAGGGCGAAGAGCACGGTGATTGCCGCCAGAAGCGAACCGGTGATGATGGACGCTACCTTGTAGAGCTTGAGCGCGCCGACTACGGGCGATTTTGGGGTGGCCATTACTAAAGTTTACCCTGCCGCTCCCCCACCGATGGCGGCTAGTTGGGCCGCTTGGGAAGCAGAATGTTGTCTACTTCTTCGAAGAAAATCTCGGCCTCGCCGGCGTCCGGAGTGTCCACAATAATGCGCAGATGTGCGCCGCGATGAAGCTTTAGGCTCATGAGCATCAGCAGATTGTCGGCGGCAAATTTGCCACTTACCGGGTCCTCCGCGTACACCGCAAAGTCAACCTGCTTGACCAGCTTTGCCAGCAACTGAGCCGGGACAGCATGCAGCCCGTACTCGTCTACTACCTGAAAATTGCGTGCAAACATGGCTAATCCTCCTGGGGTTTGCGAGTTGGCGCCGATCGAGAGGCCGCAAGTTCCTCTAGCTCGCGCTGCTGTTGGTCGCGCACCAGGCGCCACCACATAAAGAAGCTGAAGCCGCAGAATGCTGTCCACTCGGCCGCATAGAAGGCGCTCAGCCAATTGACCTGCGCCTTGCTGAGGCTGGTTACCGTGATTGGCTGAAGTCCGGCGGCCGCCCGATCTGTGACCAGCAGGAACAGCGGATAGAGGCGCGCCCCGGCATCGGCGGGCAGCAGGTTGGCTAGCTGCCCAAGCGACAACGACTGAAGTACCGGACCGATCTGCTCCGGTGCCTCCGCCGGACTCAAACGGCCGTGAATCGGCAGGAGCACCATGGGAACAATCGAGCCGGTCAGGTGCCGAGCCACGGCTAGCGCCCGCCCACGTTCACGAGTGAATCCGAGTGGGGCCAGCACCCGGTTTCCGGCCGAATCGGAGTACGTGCCGACCACCCAGAAACCCTTGGTGCCGTCTCGTTGGATGCGGTTTGCCACCACCCAGAACCTGCTGGTGTCCAACGTGGCACTGGTCTGCACCAGGGTGCCCACTGCCGCCAGGCGCGGAACCCGTCCGGGTTTCACCACGGTGTCTAGCCGGGGAGCCTCGCGCCAGGCGGTAGAGATGTCGGTGGCCCGCACCGGCGCCTCGATGCTGCGGCCCGCCTGCCACTGCGCCAACAGGGCGCAAATGACCGCGATGCCCATGGCAATGAAGAAGGCGCCAATCCATTTGGGTCGTCTCGCGACCGCAAACCAGGTTGGCGCCTTAGTCATTTGAAGCTGTTGGTTAGCGTGGCGAATAAGGAGCAACCACCACGTCGGCGCGCTGGAATTCCTTGAGGTCGCTGTAGCCGGTGGTAGCCATTGCGCGGCGCAGGGCACCGATGAGGTTGGTGGTTCCCTCCGCGTCCGAGGCCGGACCCATCAGGATCTCCTCGATGGAGTGCTTTTGGCCAACCTCCACGCGGGCACCGCGCGGCAGCTCCTCGTGCCAGGCTTCCTGACCCCAGTGGAAGCCCTTGCCGGGTGCTTCGTGGGCCTGAGCCAAAACGCTGCCGAGCATCACTGCGTCCGCACCCATGGCGATGGCCTTCACCACGTCGCCGGAGGTGCCGAGACCGCCATCGGCGATGACGTGAACGTAACGACCGCCAGACTCATCCATGTAGTCGCGGCGAGCGCCTGCCACATCGGCGATTGCGGTGGCCATCGGTGCGTGAATGCCGAGCACCTTGCGAGTGGTGCTGGCAGCACCACCACCGAAACCAACCAGCACGCCGGCCGCACCGGTGCGCATTAGGTGCAGGGCGCCCTTGTAGGTGGCAGCGCCACCGACGACCACCGGTACGTCGAGGCGGTAGATGAAGTCCTTGAGGTTGAGCGAGGTCTGCTGCTTGGAGACGTGCTCGGCGCTTACGGTGGTGCCGCGGATCACGAACAGATCTACGCCTGCCTTGATCACGGTCTCGCTGAACTCCGCGGTGGACTGCGGGGTCAGCGCACCGGCAACGGTAACGCCCGAGGCGCGAATCTCGGCAAGGCGGTCGCGGATCAGTTCGGCCTTAATTGGAGCCGAGTAGATCTCGCGCAGGCCCGAGACGACCTTGTCGGCAGGAAGCTTGGCCACTGCCTCTAGCTGCTTGGTTGGGTCTTCATAGCGTGTCCACAGACCCTCGAGGTCTAGCACACCCAAGCCACCGAGCTGGCCAATCTGGATTGCGGTCGCAGGGGAGACCACCGAGTCCATCGGTGCGGTCATGACCGGCAGCTTGAAGCTGAAGGCATCGATGTTCCAGGTGGTGTCAACGTCCTGAGGGTCGCGAGTGCGGCGGCTTGGCACGATTGCCACGTCGTCGAATGCCCAGGCGCGCGAACCGCGCTTGCCGCGACCGATCTCGATGTCGTTCATCTATATCCCCTCTGGGCCGCTTGCTAGCGAGCCTGGTAGTTCGGGGCCTCCATGATGCCCTGAACGTCGTGTGGGTGGCTTTCCTTCAGGCCGGCCGCGGTGATGCGGACGAACTTACCCTTGGCCTGCAGGTCTGGAATGTTCTCGGCGCCCACATAGCCCATCGAGGCACGGAGGCCACCGACCAGCTGGTGGGTAACGGTCTGAACGTGTCCACGGAAAGGTACGCGACCTTCGATGCCCTCCGGCACCAGCTTGTCTTCGCGCAGGACATCGTCCTGGAAGTAGCGGTCCTTGCTGTAGCTCTGGGCCTGGCCGCGGCTCTGCATTGCTCCGAGCGAACCCATGCCTCGGTAAGTCTTGAACTGCTTGCCACCGATGAAGACGACCTCGCCCGGGGCCTCCTCGGTACCGGCCAACAGACCGCCAACCATCACCGCGTTTGCACCTGCAACCAGCGCCTTGGCGATGTCGCCCGAGTACTGCAGACCGCCATCGGCGATGACCGGAACACCGGCCGGCTTGGCGGCTAGCGAGGCCTGGTAGACGGCGGTGACCTGAGGCACGCCCACACCGGCAACCACGCGAGTGGTGCAGATCGAGCCCGGACCAACACCGACCTTGACGCCGTCGGCGCCGGCAGCAACAAGCGCAGCCGCGCCTTCACGGGTGGCGATATTTCCACCGATGACGTCAACGTTGCGAGCGAATGGCTCGGCCTTGAGCTTGGCGACCATCTCTAGGACCGCATTGTTGTGGCCGTGTGCGGTGTCTACCACCAGGATGTCGACTCCGGCGTCCACCAGGGCCATCGAGCGCTCCCAGGCGTCGGCGCCGACGCCAACGGCAGCGGCTACCAGCAGGCGCCCATGGGCGTCTTTGGATGCCAGCGGGTACTTCTCGCTCTTGTCGAAGTCCTTGATGGTGATCAGGCCGCGCAGCTTGCCGGATTCGTCCACCAGCGGCAGCTTCTCGATGCGGTGCTGAGCGAAGATCGCGATGGCATCCTCGGTGCGGATACCGACCGGAGCGGTAACCAGAGGCATCGGAGTCATTACATCTTTAACCAGAGTGGTGGTGCGCTGGACGTCGAGGACGAAACGCATGTCGCGGTTGGTGACGATACCAAGCAGAACGCCGTCCTCGTCTACAACCGGCAGACCCGAAACGCGGTAGCGGTTGCAGAGCTGGTCTACCTCTTCGATGGTGCTGAGCGCCGAGGTGGTAACCGGGTGACTGATCATGCCGGCCTCGGAGCGCTTGACGCGGTCGACCTCGGAGGCCTGACGCTCGATGGAAAGATTGCGGTGCAGCACACCGATGCCGCCCTGACGAGCCATGGCGATCGCCATGCGCGACTCGGTGACGGTGTCCATTGCCGAGGACAGCAGCGGCACGTTGATGCTGATGCGCTTCGTGAGCTGAGTTCGGGTGTTTACGCCGCTAGGAACGATGTTAGATTCGCCCGGCAGAAGCAGTACGTCGTCGTAGGTGAGTCCGACGAAACCAAATGGGTTGTTTTCGGTCATGATAGAGCCTCGCTTTTGGCGTGTTAAAGGTTTGTTAAGTCTACCGTTTCAGTCTTATAACGACCCCGGCCCATGTGACATAACAGGAGTATGCTTTTTCAGGTTAATGAAGTCTGACCACAGGCTTCATTCGTTACTTGAACGGAAAGTCCGCAAAGGTGCCGGCTAATGGCTCTTTGCCCTATTTGGAGGTCACATTGAGCCGTCCTACCACCCTTATGGGTCGAGGCTGGTCTTACCTCGTGGCTACACTGGCGCTGCTTGCGTCCGGTCTGATCATCGCCGCCCCGGCTTCTGCCGCGTCCGCGACCAACCGAAGTGTTGCCGTAAGCCAGTCAATTACCCCGCCAGCCGCCTTGGCTGCATCCAGCGACCCGAGCACCTGGGAGTACAGCATCGCTGGCGCCCTGAAGCTAAACGGCGAGCCAGTCAAGGGCGTCACCATCACCGCCACCCTGGGTTCCTTCAGCGCCAAGGCCGTCTCGGACGCCACCGGTCGATGGAACATCCCGGTTCCAAATGGCGGTCAGTACGACGTCAAGATCGACCAGAGCACACTGCCTAAGGGCTTCAGCGTGGTAACGCCGGAGCTCAAGGCTGACTTGACTCAGGTCACGTTCGCGGCGGTGCTGTTCAAGTTCGGTGGCCAGGTCGTTCAGACCACCAGCTTCGGCGACCAGCTGGCCGGCCGAATCTTCTCCGGACTCAACTTCGGTCTGCTTTTGGCGCTTGCCGCCATCGGCATCTCGCTCATCTTCGGAACCACCGGCTTCAGCAACTTCGCCCACGGCGAGATGCTGACCCTCGGTGCGCTGATGATGTGGCTGCTTCACGCTAGCCTCGGCTGGCCGATCCTCATCGCCGGCCTCTTCGCTGTCCTGGTTACCGGTGCCTTCGGCTGGGTTCAGGACGCTGGCCTCTGGAAGCCGCTCCGCAAACGTCGCATGGGCCTAAACCAGATGATGATCGTCTCCATCGGCTTCAGCATCGTGGTTCGCTACCTGTTCCTACTGCTGTTCAACGGCGACACCAAGGACATCGCGGGTGGTGGAGTTGTGCTCAACTTCGGTCCAGTTGCAACCACCGACATCGAGCTCTGGGGAATGCTGATTTCGATCGTTGCCCTCGCAGGCGTTGCACTTTTCCTTACCCGCACCCGCATCGGTAAGGCAACCCGCGCCGTCTCGGACAACGCCGCCCTGGCTTCGGCCACCGGTATCGACGTCGAGCGAATCATTCGCATCGTATGGCTCACCGCCGCTTCGCTTACTGGTCTCGCCGGTGTCCTCTACGGCCTCGAATACCAGGCAAACTGGCTGACCGGCTTCGACATTCTGCTGCTGCTGTTCGCATCGGTAACCCTTGGTGGTCTCGGTACCGCACTCGGTGCAACCGTCGGTGCGCTCATCATCGGCATGGTGGTCGAGGTATCCAGCCTGTTCATCCCTAACGAGCTGCGCTACGCCGCCGCTCTGGTCATCCTGATCATCATTCTGATCGTCCGCCCACAGGGTGTGCTCGGTAAGAAGCAGCGTCTGGGCTAGGAGAAGATTTCAGATGGACTTCGCACAAATTTTTAACCTCACCGCCGGTGAGTTGATCGGTGTCTTCACCGCCGCCTACGCGCTCTGCGCACTTGGTCTGGCCATGCACTTCGGTTACACCGGTCTGCTCAACTTCGGTCAGGCAGCCTTCGCCGCTCTAGGTGCCTACGGCTACGCCTTCGCAACCCTGAACCTGCACTGGAACATGTGGGGCTCGTTCGCCTTCGGCATCCTGTGTGCCGCGGTCTTCGCGCTCATTCTGGGTATTCCAACCCTGCGCCTGCGCGCGGACTACCTGGCTATCGTGACCATCGCTGCCGCTCAGGCGCTCTACTATGCCTTCGGCACCTCGCAGTTCGCTGCGGTAACCGGTGGTAGCAACGGTCTGAGCGAGTTTGGAACCGACTTCTACGGTTACAACCCGATCCCGGCCGGTCGCTACAACCTGGGCATCATCACCCTCAGCGCCGATGAGATCTGGATTCGCATCGTGGCCTGGGGCCTGGTGGCCGTCGTGGCAGTCCTGCTTGTCATCCTCACTCGCAGCCCATGGGGCCGCGCCCTCAAGGGCATCCGCGAGGACGAGGACGCCGTGCGTTCGCTGGGTAAGAACGTCTTCGTCTACAAGATGCAGTCGCTGGTTCTGGGTGGAGTCATCGGCTCGCTCGGCGGCATCGTGTTCGTGCTGTCGTCGCAGACCAACCAGCCAAGCACCTGGGTTTCTAACTTCACCTTCATGACCTGGACCGTGCTGCTCCTCGGTGGCGCGGCAACCATCCTGGGTCCGATCGTGGGTTCGGCCGTGTTCTTCATGTTCCTGATGTTCACCCAGACCTTCCTCGAGGGGCTGGTAAACATCGGCGCACTTCCATTCCTGAGCATCGCCCAGGTTGGTCAGATCCGCTACCTGCTGGTCGGCCTCTTCCTGATGCTCCTAGTTATCTTCCGCCCGCAGGGCTTCTTCGGAAACAAGAAGGAGATGCAGTTCAATGGCTAACACCGACAACAGCGTCATTGCAAAGGGTGCCATCGAACCTGGTTGCGCCAAGGTCGACCCGATTCTGGTCGCCGACAACGTAACCCGCCAGTTCGGTGGAAACCTCGCCGTGAACGTGGCTCACCTAGAGATTCCACGCGGCAAGATCACCGCTCTCATCGGACCAAACGGCGCCGGTAAGACCACCCTGTTCAACCTGCTGACCGGCTTCGACAAGCCGAACACCGGAACCTGGAACTTCGAGGGCAAGAACCTTGCCGGAGTCGCTCCGCACCGCGTAGCCCGATGGGGCATGGTGCGCACCTTCCAGCTGACCAAGGCCCTCAGCCTGCTCACTGTCATCGACAACATGCGACTGGGCGCCCAGAACAACCCGGGCGAGGGCTTCTTCAAGGCCTTCGTTAAGCCACTCTGGGCCAAGCAGGAGCAGGAGATCACCGAGCGCGCCGATGTGCTGCTCAAGCGCTTCAAGCTGGACGCCAAGCGCGAGGACTACGCGGCTGCTCTTTCGGGTGGCCAGCGAAAGCTCCTCGAGATGGCCCGCGCCCTCATGAGCGACCCAAAGCTTGTGATGTTGGACGAGCCGATGGCCGGCGTTAACCCGGCTCTGACTCAGAGTCTGCTGGACCACATCAAGGGCCTAAAGGACAACGGCACCACCGTTCTGTTCGTGGAGCACGACATGCACATGGTGCGCCACATCAGCGACTGGGTGGTCGTCATGGCCGAAGGCAAGATCGTGGCCGAGGGCCCACCTGCCGACGTAATGAAGAACCAGGCCGTCATCGACGCGTACCTCGGTGCGCACGCCAACGACGACCTCGGCACCGTTTCCATCGATGCAATCAAGGAGGGCAACTAATGAGCGAAAACCTCATGAGCGATGCCATGGCACGCCAAAACGCGGTTGTCTTCGTGGACAACGTGGACGCCGGCTACCTGCCGGGTATCAACATCCTCAACGGCTGTTCCCTGGTGGCAAACGAGGGCGAGCTGATCGGAATCATCGGTCCTAACGGTGCCGGTAAGTCCACCCTGCTCAAGTCCATCTTCGGTCTGGTAAACGTCCGTAGCGGAAAGATCTTCCTCAAGGGCGAAGACATCACCAACCTCAAGGCAAACAAGCTGGTCAGCAAGAAGGTAGCCTTCGTGCCACAGACCAACAACGTTTTCCCCAGCCTGACCATTCAGGAAAACCTGGAGATGGGTGTATTCCAGAACCCGAAGGACTTCGACGAGCGCTTCGAGTTTGTGACCAACATTTTCCCGGACCTCGGAAAGCGTCGCGCCCAGAAGGCGGGTTCGCTCTCCGGTGGCGAGCGCCAGATGGTTGCCATGGGCCGCGCACTGATGGTGAACCCTTCCGTGCTGCTGCTGGACGAGCCTTCGGCTGGTCTCTCGCCGGTTCGTCAGGACGAGGCATTCCTGCGGGTCAAGCAGGTCAACAAGGCCGGCGTGACCGTGGTCATGGTGGAGCAGAACGCCCGCCGCTGCCTGCAGATCTGTGACCGCGCCTACGTTCTGGACCAGGGCAAGGACGCACACACCGGAACCGGCCGCGAACTGCTGGCCGACCCCAAGATGGTGGAACTCTACCTGGGTAACCTGGCGGAGCTGTAAGCCTCTAGATCCAACGTTGAAGGCCCGTCTGAGCAATCGGACGGGCCTTCACTTTTCCCTGCCGCTACGAAGAGCAGGCTGCCCCACCCCTGACGCGGAAATCCGAGCAAAGCAAGATCCCCTCGGGCCGAGGCCCGAGGGGATCTTTGAGGTTTGTTCTAGCTAGCTAGAGGACCTACTACTTGTTACCTGCAACGGTCTTGGTCAGGTGGTTCAGACCCTTAGCGTCGTAACGGTAGATACCGATGTAAGCACCGGTTGGGTCGCCGTTCTCGTCGAACTCGATTGGGCCGCTGAAGCCGTCGTAGTTGATCTTCTTGCCGGCCTTGAGAGCCTTCAGACCAGCTGCGAACGAGGTGACGTTAACCTTGCCAGCACCGGCCAGCGAGACGTTGGTCAGCTGGCTCTTGATGCCTGCACCGGTGGCCTTACCGGAAGCCTGAGCTGCCAGTGCGACCAGGGTAACTGCGTCGTACGACTCAGCTGCGTAGGTGAAGTCCTTCAGAGGCTTGCCTGGGTGCAGCGCCAGGTACTTAGCTGCAAGGCGTGCCTTGAAGGCGTCCGAGGTAGAGAAGCCAGGGATGGTTCCCTGTGCACCGGCGAGGTACGAAGCGAACGACTCCTTGCTGAAGTCGATGGTGTTTCCGTCAACCAGGTAGATGTTTCCACCAGGGAAGCCGGCAGCCTTGAGGGCTGGAACAGCCTTCTTGACCTCGTCGTACGAAACGATCAGAACTGCGTCAGGCTTTGCAGCGGTGACCTTAGCGATGATCGAGTCGAAGTTGGTCTCGTTCTCTGGGAATGCAACTGCGGTTACGGTTGCGCCAGCCTTGCTCAGAACGCTCTTTGCAACGTTGGTCAGACCGTTACCGTACGAGGTGTCCTGGTAAATGATTGCAACGTTCTGCGCGCCGTCCTGAAGGATCTGGTTTGCAGCAATGCGGCCCTGCAGGGTGTCGCTAGGAGCGGTACGGAAGTAGAAACCGTTGTCCTTCCAGGTCGAAAGGTCAGGAGCGGTGTTCGAAGGCGAGATCTCGACGATGCCCGCACCGGTTACCTGGTTGATGATGTTACGGGTTACACCCGAAGCAGCAGCACCCAGAACTACGTCGGTGCCCGAAGCGATGGCTGCGGTTGCCGACTGGGTCGAAACAGCAAGGTTGCTGCCGTCGCCGGAGTCCTTCCAGTCGATGGTTACCTTGTTACCAAGAACGCCACCGGCCTTGTTGATGTCGTCGAGAGCCAGGGCAGCGCCCGCCTCCATTGGTGGGTAAAGGAATGCGAGTGCACCAGTCAGTGGAAGAATGCTGGTGATCTTCAGGGTCTTGTCTGCGGCACCGGCAGCGCTTGCTGGCATCGATACGCCGACGGCCAGGCTTGCGGCTGCAACTGCTGCAACAGCACCGAGGACCTTGCGGCTCTTGATGTTGCTCATGGAATACAACTCCTATGTTGGATTGGTTAGGGACTCGAAGTGCTCGAATCCCGATAGCCCATTAAGTCTAGAGCGTAGATATGTTCTAGAAAGGGGCAGATGTCGCTATATGTAACAAAGGATTAACAATCCTCGTTTGGGTGCGAAAAATCAGCGGGTTTTCCCTAGTTTGAAGCGCTTCAAGGCCATCGGCGCCATGAGAACAATGAGTCCAAGCCAGACGATACCGAAGCCGATCCAGCGCACGGCTGGCATGGGTTCGTGGAACACCACGAGGGCGAGCACAAACTGAATGCTCGGTGTCAGGTACTGCATGAAGCCAACCCAGGCCAGGGGCAGGTGCTTGGTGGCCGAGCCAAACAGAATCAGCGGAATCGCGGTCAGGAAACCAAACAGCGCCAGTCCGAACCAGCTGTAGAAGCCGTTGGTTCCAAACTTCAGGCCGATGTTGGCTGACACCAGTGCCAGCTGGACTATCGAGAGTGGCACGAGCAGAGCGGTCTCCACCGAGTAGCCGATGAGCGGAGTGATGCGTCCCCCGGTGCGCGCCTTTACCAGGCCGTAGAAACCGAACGAGAGCGCCAAACTTAGCGCGATCATCGGCGGGTGACCGTAGTCAACGGTGAGCACGGTCACCGCTATGAGTCCGAGCGAAACCGCCACCCACTGGGCCTTGGTCAGCTTCTCGCGCTGGAAGATTACCGCCAGCACCACAGTGACCAGCGGATTGATGAAGTAGCCCAGCGAAGACTCGAGGATGTGGCCGCTGCTGACACCGAGCACATAGACCAGCCAGTTGACATAGATGAGCACCGAGCTGAGGGCCAAGAGAGCGAACAGTTTGCGGTCGCGCACCACCTGCCAAAGCGGCTTCCAAGCCTTGGTGAAGGTAAGCATGACCGCGGCCAGCAGTAGGCCAAACACGATGCGCCAGCCGACCACCTCGAATGGGCTCGCGAAATCTAGCGAGTGGATGATGAGCGGGAACGAACCCCAGATGCCATAGGCACCGAGAGCGAAAAGCAGCCCCTTACGCGTGTTTTGTTGTGGCTGCTGACTCATGCCCCTAGCCTAACCTCACAGCCGCGGCCGCCCGGGCAAGGCGAAACCCCGGCACCAAAAGGCACCGGGGTTTCGCAGAAAATGCTTGTGGTTAGCGAACCACGATCGCCAGCACGTCGCGAGCGCTCAGCACGAGGAACTCCTCGCCACCGAACTTGATCTCGGTGCCGCCGTACTTGCTGAATAGAACCTTGTCACCGACTGCTACGTCGACTGGGATGCGCTTGCCGCTGTCGTCGAAGCGACCCGGACCTACGGCAATAACCTCGGCCTCCTGTGGCTTCTCCTTGGTTGCGGTGTCTGGGATAACCAGACCCGAAGCGGTTACCTGCTCGGCTGGCATCGGACGAACGACGATGCGGTCTTCCAGTGGCTTGATCTGAACCGACACGATTTACCTCTTTTTGTCTAAACAACGGGGGTTCGTCACAAATATTAGCACTCGATACGGGCGAGTGCTAGTCAACCGGTTGGCGCTAGCCTTGAAGCCATGGAGCCCCAAGAATTTGTCGACCTGCTCTCGCCCGAGGGCCGCGCTCTTTTGGCCAAGGTCAACTTTGGGCCTGGGACCGATGTGGTCAAACTGGTTTCCAAACTGCGCGCCGATGGACACGAGCCCGGCCTGGTGGCAGCGGTTCTGACCCAGGCCAAGCTCCGCCGCCGGGCAGCGTCCAAGTTCGGTGAATTCGCCGAGCGCATGCTGTTTACCGAACCGGGGTTGGAGCAGGCCAGTCGACTACGAGTTGCCGCCATGCACGCCGGTCGTTTCCGCAAGGCATCGGTCGGTTCGGTTGCAGACCTGGGTTGCGGCATCGGCGCCGAGTCGCTGGCATTCGCCGCCGCGGGACTGAAGGTTTTGGCCTTCGAGCTGGATGAAGTGACCGCCGCGATTGCCACCTACAACCTGCTGCCGTTCGAAAACGCATCCGTCGAGCAGGCGGACGTGACCTCCCTAGACTTTGGCGCCGACGAGGCCGGGGCGCCGCGGCCCGCCGAGGCACTCTTCTTCGATCCGGCCCGGCGCGAGTTGGGCGGGCCAAAGCGTTCGGCCGCGGTTCGCAAGTTCGATCCGGCCGAGTTCTCCCCCAACTTCGACTGGGTCGTGGAACGCTGCCAGCAACCCTGGGTCAAGGCGGCCGGCATCAAGCTCGGCCCCGGCCACCCACACGAGGGTATTCCGGATGGCTGCGAGGCGCAGTGGGTCAGCGTGGATGGCGACCTCGTGGAATTGGGCCTGTGGTTCGGTGCGGCAGCGAGGCCGGGGGTTGCCCGAAGCGCGCTGCTTTTGACTGACGGCGGAAGTCACGAAATCAATTCGCCAAACACCGATGGCGCCCACGCGCCGCTGGGCGAGCTGGGCGAGTACGTCTTCGAGCCGGATAACGCGGTGGTCCGGTCTCACCTGATTGGCGAGCTAGCGGCCGCCACCGGTCTGCACGGATTCAGCGCCGGAATCGCCTACCTCACCGGCAATGAACCGGTGCAGTCGGTGTGGCTCAAGGGGTACCGCGTTGTGGAGGAAATGGCCTTCGACCGCAAGAAGTTGAAGGCGCGTCTGCGCGAGGCGGGCATCGGAGTCCTGGAAATCAAGAAGCGCGGGGCCGACATAGTCCCGGAGGAACTACGCAAGGAGCTGGCGCCAAAGGGCAAAAACAAGGCCACCCTGATCGTGACCCGGGTTGGCGAGGCGCACCGAGTACTGATTTGCGAGCCGCTCAGGTAAGAGATAGCCGCGCCAATAGACCTTTAAACCAAGAACCCCGCCAGGGCACAAATCCGGCGGGGTTCTTAGGTTTCTAGACACAAAAAGGAGAGAAAATGTCTGAAATTTTTCGAAAGGAGAAGTATGAAGTTTTTGCAGAAGCTTCGTGTTTCCGGGTCTGGCCTTCCGGGGATTCCCGGTGGCCTTTTCGGCTACATGACTAGCCAACCGCATACCGCTGAGTTTTCCCTTGGAGAAATCTGGGAAATCTTTGAGAGTTGGCTAGAGAGTCTGCACCGTGGTCACCGGCAGCGTGCTGTCGGCACCGAAGCCGAGCGCACTGGGGGCGCGGCCGGCCATCACTAGCTGGGCACCGAGGGCCGCAATCATGGCTCCGTTATCGGTGCAGAGGCTGAATTCGGGAATGCGAAGTTCGATGCCGTGCTTGGCACAGCGTTCGGCCGCTACTTCGCGCAGACGCTTATTGGCCACAACGCCGCCGCCCAGCAGCAGGCGTGGCACGCCGTGATCCAGACAGGCATTTACCGCCTTGGTGACCAGCACATCCACTACCGCTTCGCGGAAGCTGGCGGCCACATCCGGAACCGAGAACTCCTGACCGCTGTCCTGCGCCACCTCTACCCAGCGGGCTACCGCGGTCTTGAGCCCACTGAAGCTGAAGTCGTAGCGATGCTTTTCCATGTCCTTTGGCAGGGTCAGACCCCGCGGGAACCGGATTGCCTTAGGGTCGCCCTCGGCGGCGGCGCGGTCGATCTCGGGCCCTCCCGGGTATTTGAGCCCAAGCACGCGGGCCACCTTGTCGAAGGCCTCGCCCGCGGCATCGTCGATGGTTTCACCCAGTAGCTGAACATCATCGATGAGATCGCGAACCAGAAGCAGCGAGGTGTGTCCGCCGGAAACCAGCAGCGCGATGGTCGGAACCTCGACCTGGCCGCGTTCCAGTACATCGGCGCCCACGTGACCAACCAGATGATTCACCGCGTAGATCGGCTTTCCCAGGCCAACCGCCAGGGCCTTTGCCGCACCGACTCCAACCATCAGGGCCCCCGCTAGGCCCGGCCCGTTGGCCACAGCGATGGCGTCCACCTCGTCCAACGAAATGTTGGCTTCGGCGAGCGCCTGATGCAGTGTCGGCTGAAGTGCCTCCAGGTGGGCGCGCGCGGCCACCTCCGGTACTACGCCGCCGAAGCGAGCGTGAAGGTCCATCGAGGTCGAGATCACGTTGGCCAGCAGTGTTCCGCCGCGCACGATACCCACACCGGTCTCGTCGCAACTCGACTCGATGCCGAGCACGATTGGCTGGCGCTGCGGCCGGCCGGTGAGGTCCAGGCACATTACCAGTGCGTCCACGCCATCCGGCTGATAGTAGGCACGACGGCGGTCTATGACGGCGAATCCGAGCTTTTCGTATAGCCCCTGGGCCACCGGGTTGTCGGCTCGAACCTCAAGGAAGACGGAACGGGCGTCTAGCCTGACGGCCTCCTCCAGCAGGCGCTCCATGAGCTGCTTGCCCCAGCCGTTTCCACGCACCGATGGGCTGAGCGCGATGGTCTGGATGTCGCTCTGGTCGCTGCTTGCCACCTTGCTGAGGCCGCCGTAGCCGACCACCAGGTCGTCGGCCAGAAGTACAAAGTATGAGGCGTGCGCCGAGGATAGTTCCTCGCGCATCGACTCCTCGCTCCAGGAATCGGTGGGGAAGCAGACGTGCTCGATAGCCATGATCAGGTTGAGATCGCTGGGGCGAGCCGGACGGATTGAGACCTTGACCACTAGCCACTCACCCGCTTTCCGAACTGCTGATTTGGTTTTGGTTGCGCCGCATCCGGTGCGCGCAGGTACAACGCCGAGACGTCATCGCTGGCACCGCCGGCCGCGAGTTGAAGCTCCGCCAAGAGGGCCACCCAGTCGGCGGTTGCTCCCCCGGTGCGGTCCACGAATTCGCCGAATTCGCTTCGGAGGCCCTGGGCTACCTCGTGGTATTTACCCACCGATGGACCGGCCAGCACCACCGGGATGCCGTTTTCGTCCAGGCCGCCGTAGAGAGCCCAGTAGACCTCGCCGCGGCGGGCATCGGTGTGAATCAGCAGCGGCAGGTTCGGCAGGTTGCCGTCCAGGTTGTACAACGAAAGCGCGATGGCATCGTGACTGACCACGCCCAGCAGTTTGGCTCCGGCGGCCTCGGCGAACATGACGCCCGCCGCGATTCCCACTCTGAGTCCGGTGAACAGCGCCGGCCCCCGCCCGACCGCGACAGCATCTAGGATGCGCGGACGGATGCCCGTCTCGGCAAACACGCTCGCGATGGCGTCGCCGATCTGCTCGGCGTGCTTGAGCCCGAGTTCACTCTGCGACTGAGCCAGCAGGCGCCCGTCCTTGATGAGCGCCACGCTGGTGCCGGCGGTGGTGTCGATGGCCAAAAGGTATCCCATTAGGACACCTCGCTCAGCGCCGAGATGTCGGCATCGGCCCAGCGCGGACCCTCGCCGATGATACGAATTCGACGGGGATCGACGAGGTCTTCGTCGGCCGGATCTTCGGTCTCGCCCGATTGGCCGCCCGTGTGACTGCGCTCAATCTCGATATCCAGCCAGCTGTCACTCAGGCCGTCGGTAAATCCACGCCCCCACTCGATGAGGCAGATCGAACCCGCGAAGTCGATGTCCAGGTCGTCAAGTTCCTCCGGCCCACCCAGACGGTAGGCGTCCACGTGCACTAGCTCCGCTCCACCATCGGCGCGCTTGTGGGTGCGTGCAATCACAAAGGTGGGGCTGCTTACCGTGCCAACCACGCCGAGCCCTTCGCCGATGCCCCGGCTGAGGGTGGTCTTGCCGGCACCGAGCGGACCGGTAAGTACCAAAATATCGCCGGCACGCAGCAGGCGCGCCAGGGCGACACCGAGTCGATTCATGCCTTCGCTGGTCTCGATGGTGCGGTCTAAAATCAGGCGGCTCACTCGCCAACTCCGGCCGCCCGGGCCTCGGTCATGCGCTCGTCGGCAGCCAGGTAAACCCTGCGGAAACGCCCGCCCATGCGGGTCACGATCTCGTAGTTAATGGTCTGCGCCGCGATGGCCAGCTGGTCGGCCGACGGATAGCCCTTGACCGGATCACCGAAGAGCACAGCGGTGTCTCCGGGGGCAACCGCGTGGGCGCCCACGTCCAAAACGAACTGATCCATGGCAATCCGCGAATCGATTCCGAAGAGCGAGCCATTGACCCACACGCTTGCCCCACCCGTGGCCAACCGGGGAAGACCCTCGGCATAGCCAACCGGCACCAGGGCAAGGTTGGTTTCCGTGGGCGTGCGGTAAAGGTAGCCGTAGCTGACGCCCTCTCCGGCGCCCACCTGCTTGACCTGCACAACCTTAGCGGTGGCAGTCATCGCAGGGGTCAAACCGTAGTCCGCCGAAGCGTGATCTTGATACGGGCTCAGCCCGTACAGCGCCACGCCAATGCGCACCATGTCGTAGTGCGCCTGCGGGTAGCTGAGGGTGCCGTCCGAAGCGGTCAGGTGGCGCAGAGTTGGGTTGATTCCGGCCTCGGCTGCCGCCGCGAGCGCCTCCTCGAAGCGGGCAATCTGGGCCAGGTCGGCCTCTCGACTTGTGCAGGACAGGTGGCTAAAAATGCCAACGACTTCGGCATCTCCGGCATCCTGCGCCGCCCGAGCCAGCGTCAGCAGTGCCGGCAGCTGGTCTAGAGTGACGCCGTTTCGGCCCAGGCCGGTGTCTACCTTGATGTGGATTCTGGCCACCTTGCCCGCAGTCTTGGCGGCGGCAACCGCCCGCTGCAGCTGGCCGGTGGTGCTGAGCCCCAGGTCTATCTCTGCTGCGATGCCAGCGTGAAAGTCTTCGTCGTGGGAGTGGAGCCAGGCCAGGATCGGTGTCCGAATTCCGGCGGCACGAAGCGTCAGCGCCTCTGTGAGGTCGGCCACTCCAAGGTAGTCCACTCCCTCGGCCTCTAGGCGTTTGGCAACCGCCACCATGCCGTGCCCGTAGGCGTTTGCCTTAACCACGCCGCAGACCTTGGCTCCGGCCGCAACCTGGCGCATGCGGTCTAGATTGGAGGCAATGGCATCGAGGTCAATGATTAGTTCACGCACCGCCGCCTCCTTCCGGGCCCAGACTCTCGGCAATCACGTACGCGGTAAGTAGTCCGCCGTCGTGGCTAATGCTCAGGTGAAGTTTATCTACCCCGGCTTCGCGCAGCCGGTCCGCGCTGGCACCCTCGGCCTCTAGCCATGGCTTACCCTCGTTGTCGCGCTGAATGTAAATTTCGGTCCAGGTCAGGCCGTATGGCCCACCGAGTGCCTTGATCAGGGCCTCCTTGGCGGCGAAGCTTCCAGCCAGTTGGCGCATCGAAAGTGCCTGCTCCCTGGCGTGAAAGAGGCGGTCGCCCAGGCGCGGGTTCTCCAGGATGTGCTGCTCGAAGCGCGCCAAGTCCACCAGGTCTACACCGATACCCAGAATCACGAGGGGCTCCTTGAGGATTGGCGGACTAAGTGGACGGGTGGTTGCTATTCGACGGTTACGGACTTGGCCAGGTTGCGCGGCTGGTCTACGTCCAGGCCCTTGGCGGTTGCCAGTTCCATGGCGAATGCCTGGAGTGGGATTACCGCCAGAATCGGGCTGAAGATGCCCTGGCTCTGCGGAATCCAGAGCACGTGCTCGGCGTAGTCGCCAACCAGCTTGTCGCCCTCCTCGGCCACCGCAATCACCTTGGCTCCGCGAGCGCGGATCTCCTGAATGTTGCTGATCACCTTCGGGTGCAGGGTGTCGGTCTCGCGTGGGCTCGGGACCACCACGATCACCGGCTGCCCCTCCTCGATCAGTGCGATCGGACCATGCTTCAACTCGCCCGCAGCGAATCCCTCGGCGTGGATGTAGGCCAGCTCCTTGAGCTTCAGCGCGCCCTCCATCGCAATCGGGAAACCGACGTTGCGACCCAAGAAGAGCACGCTCTTTGCCGCCGCGAAGTCCTTACCGAGTTGACGGGCGGCGGATAGGTCATCGATTACGGCCTGCACTCGGGCCGGCATCTTTAGCAGTTCCTGGCCCAGCGCCTGACGCTCCGCGGCCGGAATGCTGTCTCGCAGCTGTGCCAGCAACAGACCCAGGAGGTATCCCGCCGTGATCTGCGCGGTCAGCGCCTTGGTGGATGCGACCGCCACCTCCGGTCCGGCGTGGGTGTAGATCACGGCATCGGACTCGCGCGCGAGGGTAGCGCCCTGAGTGTTGCAGATGGCCAAAACCTTGGCCCCGGCCTCCTTGGCGTAGCGGGTGGCCATCAGGGTGTCCATGGTCTCGCCGCTCTGACTGATGGCAACCACCAGGGTGCGGGCGGTGATGATGGGGTCGCGGTAGCGGAACTCGTGGCTCAGCTCCACCGAGGTGGGGATGCGCGACCACTTCTCAATGGCGTACTTGGCGACGTCACCGGCGTAGCTTGCGGTGCCACAGGCCACGAACACCAGGCGGTCGATATTGTTGACCCAGTCGACGCCGAGAGACTCGACCTCGGCCAGGTTCACAACACCCTGGGCGTCGATTCGACCCATCAGGGTGTCGCCCACGGCCTGAGGCTGGTCGTGGATTTCCTTATCCATGAAGGAAGGCCAGCCGCCCTTGCTGGCGGCGCTGGCGTCCCAGTCCACGGTGAATTCCTCGGCGGTCGCCGGGCTGCCATCGAAGTTGCGAAGCTCCACGGAGCCCGCACGAAGGATGACAATCTGGTCCTGACCCACGCTGATGGCGCGCTTGGTGTGCTCCACGAATGCGGCCACATCGGACCCCAGGAAGTTTTCACCGTCCCCCAGACCGATGACGAGCGGGGCATTGCGGCGGGCCGCCATGACCACGTCCGGCTGGTCTTCATGAATCACCAGGATGGTGAATGCACCGTGCAGCCGGTTCACCACGTTGGCGAAAGCGGCCGGAAGGTCTCCGATGGCAGCGTATTCGCGCGCGATCAGGTGCGCCGCGACCTCGCTATCGGTCTCGGACGAGAACCTGGTTCCGGCGGCAACTAGCTCGGCCTTTAGTTCGGCAAAATTCTCGATGATTCCGTTGTGAATCAGGGAAAGCTTGGCGGTTGGGCCGCCCAGATGTGGGTGTGCGTTTCCATCGGTCGGGGCGCCGTGGGTTGCCCAGCGGGTGTGGCCGATACCGATGTGGCTTGCGCGCAGCGGGTGCTCGGTGATTTCATTCACCAGGTTGGTCAGCTTGCCGGACTTCTTTCGAGTCTCAAGGCCAAGGTCGCTGATTACCGATACGCCGGCGGAGTCGTAGCCTCGGTACTCTAGGCGACGCAGGCCGCCCAGCAGAACGTCAAGGGTTTCTTTTGGGCCTACATAGCCGACGATGCCGCACATAACGACTAATTTACGGCAGAATTGCTGATTATGACCTTAGGAAGCGGCGCGGACGTCAGCCCATTCGTGGAGATCTCGCGTTCCGACTGGGCCGCCCTGGGACAGGCCGCGGAAACACCGCTGACCGCCGATGAGGTGGCGCAAATCCGTGGCCTCGGCGACCTACTTGACCTAGAAGAGGTCCGCGATGTCTACCTGCCGCTGAGCCGCCTGCTGAACCTATATGTGGCCGAGACCCAGAAACTTCACACGGTGACCAGCAACTTCCTGGGGGCCACCGGTCCGCGCACGCCATTCATCATCGGTGTGGCCGGTTCCGTGGCCGTGGGAAAGAGCACGGTCAGTCGTCTGCTTCGAGAACTACTGAAGCGCTGGGAGGGCACCCCGAACGTCGCCCTCATCACCACCGATGGCTTCCTGCTGCCAAACGCCGAGCTCGAGGCCCGCGGAATCATGCACCGCAAGGGCTTCCCGGAGAGCTACGACCGCCTGGCGTTGCTCAAGTTCGTAGCGGACGTAAAGAGCGGCGTGGCCGAGGTAACGGCACCGGTTTACAGTCACCTCTACTACGACATCCAGGCGGGTGAACGTGCCGTCGTGCATAGCCCCGATGTGCTGATTGTGGAGGGCCTAAACGTCCTGCAGCAGCCGGGACCGGGTCAGACTGTTGCCCTGAGCGACTACTTCGACTTCAAGATCTATGTGGATGCCGAGACCGCGGACATCAAACAGTGGTTCCTGAACCGATTCCGCAAACTACGCGAATCTGCCTTCACCAACCCGGCTAGCTACTTCCACCGGTATTCGCAGGTGCCTTTCGAGGAGGCGCTGAAGCGTGCCAACGAGATCTGGGACACCATCAACCTGCCCAACCTGGTGGATAACATTCTGCCCACGCGCTCGCGCGCGACCCTGGTACTGAAGAAGGGCGCCAACCACACCGTGGAATCGGTGCTCCTGCGCAAGATTTAGCGGAAGCGAGCGCGGGCGAAGCAGCGCCAAATAACTACAGCGCTAGGCGCTGTTCCACCAGCACGGCGATGCGGCTGGCCCAGCTCTGCGCGGTGCCTTCATCGGCGGCTTCAACCATCACGCGCACCAGCGGCTCGGTACCCGAGGCACGCAGCAGCACCCGACCACTGCCGGCTAGTTCCGCTTCGGCCTCGGCGACGAGCGCCTGGATTGCCTCGTCGGTGTCGACTCTGGCCTTGTCTACTACCGGTACGTTGATCAGCAACTGGGGGTAAATCTTCATCACGCCGGCTAGTTCCGCCAGTGTCTTGCCGGTTCGCTTCATCTCGGCCAGCAGCTGCAGGCCGGTGAGCACTCCGTCGCCGGTGGTGGCGTACTTGCTAAAGATGATGTGGCCCGACTGCTCGCCGCCAAGGCTGTAGCCGCCGGCACGCATCTCTTCAAGAACGTAGCGGTCGCCCACCTTGGCCTGGAGCATCTCGATTCCGGCCTCGCTCATCGCGACCTTCAGGCCCAGGTTGCTCATCACCGTGGCAACCAGGGTGTTGCGAGCCAGTTGGCCGCGGCTCTTGGCCGCGATGGCCAGGATGGCCATGATCTGGTCGCCGTCGATGATTGCGCCGGTGGCGTCCACCGCCAGACAGCGATCGGCGTCGCCATCGTGAGCGATTCCGACATCGGCTCCAACCTCAAGCACCTTGGCCTGCAGCGACGAAAGGTGGGTGGAACCAACACCCAGGTTGATGTTCAGCCCATCGGGCTCGGCGCCGATGACCACGACCTGCGCACCCGCACCGCGGAACACCTCGGGAGAGACCGCGGCGGCGGCACCATTCGCGCAGTCCAGCACCACCTTGATGCCGTCGAGGCGATTAGGCAATGACTTGAGCAGGTGAACCAGGTAGCGGTCTTCGGCGTCCGCGAAAATGTGAACGTGGCCAACCTCGCCACCGATGGGTGCCAGCTTCGGCGCCGACATCCCGGCTTCGATTCGGTCCTCGACCGCATCCGGGAGTTTGTGGCCACCGCGCGCAAAGAACTTGATGCCGTTGTCGGCTGCGGGGTTGTGACTCGCCGAGATCATCACACCGAAGTCGGCGTCTAGGTCGGCGGTTAGGAACGCGGTAGCCGGTGTTGGCAGCACTCCCGCGTCAAAGACGTCGACCCCCGAACTCGCGAGTCCGGCAGCTACTGCTGCACTGATGAACTCGCCCGAGATTCGGGGGTCGCGGCCAATTACGGCCTTTGGCTTGTTGCCTGCCTGTCGGGCAGACTCGCCCAGCACGATGGCTGCTGACTGAGCCAGCAGAAGTGCGGTTTCAACGGTCAGATCGCGATTAGCGAGACCACGCACACCATCGGTGCCAAAAAGGCGAGCCATGTGTTAGACCAGCGGTCCGAAGCGATTTAACGCTTGCTGAACTGCGAAGCCTTACGTGCCTTCTTGAGACCGGCCTTCTTGCGCTCGATGACGCGTGCGTCGCGGCTCAGGAAGCCAGCCTTCTTCAGGGCTGGACGGTTGTTGTCGCGGTCGATCTCGTTGAGAGCGCGCGAGATGCCGAGGCGAAGTGCACCGGCCTGACCTGCAACGCCACCACCGGCGATGCGGGCGATTACGTCGTACGAGCCACCGAGGTCAAGAACCTTGAATGGGTCGGTGATCAGCTGCTGGTGCAGCTTGTTTGGGAAGTAGTCCTCGAGGGTGCGGCCGTTGACCTTGATGGTTCCGTTGCCTGGTACCAGGCGAACACGGGCGACTGCCTCCTTGCGACGGCCAGTGCCGGCGCCAGGAACAGTCAGAGCTGGGCGAGCTGCCTTGACGGCTGCCTTTGCTGCTGGGGTCTCGGTGGTGTAGCTCTCTGGAGCTACCTCTACTGCTGCTTCGTTCTTAGCCACGAAATAATCCTTGTTTTAGTGAGCCAGTTACTACTGGGCTACCTGGTCGATGATGAACGGCTTTGGCTGCTGTGCAGCGTGTGGGTGCGAAGGACCTGCGTAGACCTTCAGCTTGGACAGCTGGTCGCGGCCCAGGGTGTTCTTTGGCAGCATGCCGCGGATTGCCTTCTCGACAGCCTTCTCTGGGCTCTTCTCCAGGAACTCTGCGTAAGTGGTTGCAGTCAGACCGCCTGGGTAGCCCGAGTGACGGTAAGCCTTCTTCTGAGCCAGCTTCGAACCAGTCAGCGCGATCTTCTCGGCGTTGATGATGATTACGAAGTCGCCGTTGTCCATGTGAGGAGCAAAGGTTGGCTTGTGCTTGCCGCGCAGGAGTGCAGCGGCGTGGGTTGCGAGGCGGCCAAGTACGACGTCGGTGGCGTCGATGACCAGCCACTCGTTGGACAGCTCGTGAGCCTTTGGTGAGTAAGTACGCACGCTAAATTGCCTTTTCGTTCTAGTTCGGATTGAAATGAATCCTCGCCTGAAGAAGAGGTCTTCTGGGGATCCAAGTTTTCACATTGGCTTACAAAAAGGTTAGCCAATACCAAGGGTCAAGTTTACCGGCTGTTAGGCGCGCTGGTCAAACCCGATTTTGTATCGGGTTTTCCAAACCCGGAACTAATCGGTCTCGTCTAGGGTTCTGGTGTCCTTGGCGCGCGAGACCTGGGCGGCCATTTGGTCCGCCTCGGGGTAGCCAATTTCCATCAGGGTAAGGCCCTTTGCCGCGACGACCTTGTAGCTGCTGCTTCGGTCGGCCGCCTTCAGCCGGGCCGCGATGTCCACGGCAGTTGCCCGCCCCTCGCCCACCGCGATGAGAGCACCCACGATGGATCGCACCATGTTGTGGCAGAAGGCATCTGCCAATAGGTAGACCTCCACCACACGATTTTCGTCTTCGCGGCGAGTCACAAGAATTTCGCGTAGCTCACGAATGGTGGTGCTGAATGGCCTTGGTCGGCAGAACGAGGCGAAGTCGTGCAGGCCATACAGGTGCAGTGCCGCGCGTTGCATCTCAACCAGATCAAGTTCGCGCCTGGTCCAGAGCGTTGAGCGGGCCTCGATCGGGTCCTTGACCGCCGCGCCATCGGCGATCCGATACCGGTAGCGTCTGAAGGTGGCGGCGAATCTG
>Ga0228702_1000520_pt1 | contig 29129 bp, 28 predicted proteins | sample McNCre217_Aug_MG_2_FD_178018 | JGI IMG/M metagenome (GOLD analysis project Ga0228702, IMG submission 178018) | Freshwater microbial communities from McNutts Creek, Athens, Georgia, United States - 20-17_Aug_MG | ecosystem: Environmental > Aquatic > Freshwater > Creek | place: USA: Georgia...
CGTGGTGGCGGTGGACATGCACCTGTCCTTCATGCGCGCCGCACACGGTGAGCTGAAAGCCTCGGCCCAGGTGGTGGGCGGTGGCAAGACCATGTGCTTTTGTGAAGCGCAACTGCGCGACGCGCAAGGCGAGGTGGTGGCGCAGGCGCTGGGCACCTACCGCGCTCAAGCGCGTTGATGGACAAGAACGAAACGGGAAACAACCCGTAGGTCGGCGGCTTTAGCCCCGACATGGGGCCTGCGCAGAAGACCGCAGCGTCGGGGCTAAAGCCACCGACCTGCGGTTTTGGGCTCATTGGCGATTGACCAGCACGATGCCCACCGCCACCAGGCCCAGTGCCATCAGCAAGGTGGGGGTGGCGGACTCGCCGAGCAGCAGGGTGCCAAACAGCAAGGCAAACAACGGTGTGAGGAACACGAAGACCGAAATCTTGGTGGCCGGGTAGCGGCCCAGCATCCACATCCATGCCAGGTAGCTGGCAAAGGCGCCAACCACGGTTTGCGCCAGCATCGAGCCCCAGGCCAGCGGGCTCCATTGGAACGACCAGGTCTCGCCCAAGGTCACCGAGAGCCAGGGCACGGCCAGCGCGGTGGCGGCGATTTGGTAGAACAGCAATTTTTCGGGCGAAATGCGGGTGAGGTTGTTGGCACGGATCGACACCGTGGTCAGGCCCCACAGGGCGCCAGCGGCCAGGCCCAGCAGATCGCCAAGCGCGCTGTGGTTGGCCGCGCCCAAGCCTTCGCGCATGGCAAACGCCACCGCCACAAAGGCGCAGGCCATGCCCAGCCATTGCAGCGGGCGCAGGCGTTCGGACTTCACAAACAGGGGCACCAGCGCGGCTACCCAAAACGGCGAGGTGTAGAGGAACACCGTCAGGCGCGAGGCCGAGGTGTAGCGCAGGCCCAGGTAAATGCAGGCGAACTCGGCGGCAAACAAGGCCCCGGCCAGCAGCCCTGCCCACAAAGAGCCGTCGCGCTCGAACAAGCGAATGCCGCGCACGCGGCACCAAATCAACAGCAGCATGCAAGCGCCGATGCAGCGCAAGCTGGCCTGGAACAGCGGCGCCACCTCGTTCATGATGGATTTGACCAGCACTTGTTGCAGGCCCCAAAACATGCAGCAGACCAGCAAGATGCCGACTGCCAACCCGTCCAGATGCGCTTTGCGTGAATTCATGCCGGGCATTGTGCCGCGTGCATGGGGCGTGAGCTGTCACCTTGGGCATGCACCGTGCAGGTAATATGCCTGCACAAAAATCCGGAATTCACTGCCCATGCTGCTTCCCCATTTCACCGCCCTGGGCGCTGGCCCAATTGTCCTGATGCTGCACGGGGCAGGCGGCAACTTCCGCAGTTTTGCGCCGCAGGTGGAGCGCCTGGCCCACGCCGGGTACAAGGCGGTGGCCTGGGACATGCCGGGCTATGGCCACAGCGTGCCGGTGGAGCCGTATGGGCTCAAGGGCCTGGCGCAAAGCGCCATCGCCTTGATCGAAGCCTTGTTGCCCGCCGATGCCCCGGTGACCCAGCGCTCGGTGCACCTGGTCGGCCATGGCCTGGGTGGCATGGTGGCGCAGGAGCTGATCATGCGCAGGCCCGATTTGGTGCGTCGCCTGGTGCTGGTGGGCAGCACCAGCGGACCCGATTCGGGCTGGGCCGAGGATGCCGCCCAGCAGAGCCAGTGGCTGGACACGGTTTTCGAGACCGATCGGCCGCGCTGGGCCGAAACCGTGGTCAAGGCGCAGATGGGGCCTCTGGCCCTGGCCGAAGGGGTGTTGCTGGCCCGGCATTGCCTGGCCCAGGTCTCGCCTGTGACTTACCGCCACGCACTGCAGGCGCAAGCGGCTTTTGACCGCGATGCGGCTTTGTCGCACATCCACGTGCCCACGCTGCTGATCACGGGCGAGCACGACCGCCTGGCGCCGGTGGCCGCGATCGAGCGCATGGCGCAGCGCATCCATGGTGGCCGCTGGGTGCAGATGCCCGGCGTGGGGCATTGGCCGCAGCTGGAGTCGCCCGAGGCCTTTGAGGCCTTGTTGCTGGATTTTCTGGATGAACCGCTTGTTCACTGGACACATTGAACGAGGGACGCAGGGAGCAAGAACAATGAACGAATTTGAAAAACGCATGGCCGCGCTGCAAGCGGGCCATTGGAGTCGCCGCGATTGGCACCGCCTGGCCCTGGCCGCAGCCATGGCCCCCTGGCTGGGCGCTTGCGCGCAGGCGCAAGCCGTGGGCAGCTCGGCCGAGGTCGCGCAGGGCCCGCGCTGGCAGGCCGACCCTTTCAGCCTGGGCGTGGCCAGTGGTCAGCCCCAGCCCGACAGCGTGGTGCTGTGGACGCGCCTGCGCATCACCGAGGCCGATGCGGCCTGGATGGCGCAGCCGGTGAACGTGGTGTGCGAGCTGTTTGCCGATGCGGCTTTGCGCCAGCCGCTGCGCCAGTGGCGCGTGCAGACCGATGCGACACGCGCCCACAGCGTGCACGTGATCGCCTCGGGCCTGCAGCCTGGGCGGCATTATTGGTACCGCTTTGTGTGTGGCAGTGCCACCAGCCCGGTGGGCCACACCCGCACCAGCCCGGGCGTCAACGACGCGGTGGATCGGCTGCGCATCGCCCTGGCTTCTTGCCAGCACTTCGAACAGGGCTACTTTGTGGCGCACCGCGAAATGGCCCAGCGCGATCTGGACTTGGTGCTGTTTGTGGGTGACTACATCTATGAAAGCACGAACCCGCAATACATGCTTCGCAAGCACGAAGGTGGTGTGCCCAAAGAGCTTGGCGAATACCGCGAACGCCATGCGCAGTACAAGGGCGATGCCGACTTGCGCGCCTGCCATGCGGCGCACCCGTGGGTGATGACCTGGGACGACCACGAAGTGGTCAACGACTATGCCAACGACCTGGACCGCAACTACACCGATCCGCAGGTGTTTTTGCGTCGCCGTGCGGCGGCTTACCAGGCGTACTTCGAGCACATGCCGGTGCGTCTGGGGCCCGATGCGAACAACGCCAGCCAGATGCGCATCCACGACCGCATGGCCTGGGGGCGTCTGGCCGACCTGTGGACACTGGACTGCCGCCAATACCGTGACCACCAGGCCTGCCCTGACCCCATGCGTGGTGGTGGCCGCGTGGTGGTGGGCTGTGATGCGCTGGCCGACACCTCGCGCACTATGCTGGGTGCGGCGCAGGAGCAATGGTTCACCGAAAGCCTCACGCGCAGCAGTAAACGCTGGAAGCTGGTGGCCCAATCCACCCAGATGAGTTCCAGTGGCATCAACACGCCGCTGGGGCGCAGCGCTTTCACCGATGGCTGGGACGGTTATCCGCAGGCGCGTGCCCGCCTGCTGGGCAGTGTGGCGCAAGCGGGGCTCAAAGACGTGGTGGTGCTGGGCGGCGATGTGCACATGAACGTGGCCGCGCAGCTGCGTGTGCAAGCCAACGACGAAAAATCGCCCATCGTGGCCAGCGAACTGGTGACCACCTCGATCACCTCACGCGGTCTGGGAGAAAAGCTGTTGGCGCAGATCCGGGACAGCAACCCGGACATCGTGCATGCCCGTTCGGATGAGCGGGGCTACACCTTGTTGGAGGTCACGCCCCAGGCCATCCGTGCCCAGTTCCGAACCACGCCCAATCCGGCCAAGGCCGATGGTGTGTTCAAGACCCAGGCGCAGTTCCGGATTCAGGCGGGCGTCGCTGGCGTTCAGAAGGTTTAAGTTTCCCGAGCCTTTGACGCGTGATCCCGGCCTTGCGCCTTGGATCTCTGTCATCCCGGCCTTGCGCCGGGATCCATGGCGGGCTGGATTTCAGCGAACCAGCAGCACTGGCACTTTGCAGTGCGCCAGCACTTGTGTGGCGACCGAGCCCATGACCAGATTGCCCAGGGTGCCGTGGCCGTGTGAGCCCATCACCACCAGATCGAATTTGCCGCTCTCGGCAGTCTTCGAAATGATCTCGCCAGCATGGCCCACTTTGGCGATGCTTTTGGCATTGATGCCGTGACGGGTCAGGAACGTGGACACGGGGGCCAGCACTTTCTCGCCTTCCTCGCGCTGATAGGCCTCGACCACGTCTTTGCCCACGGCGGCACGGGCGCGTGCAGGCAATTGGGGCTGCACCGTGATCAGTGTGTATTTGTTGGAGGCGCTGAAAAGCTCATCGTGCGTGGTCAGATACGCCAGCATTTTTTTGGTGAATTCACTGCCATCAACGGCCAACAAGATTTTCATGAGGTGCTCCTTCAATAGGTAAGGCTTTGATCATAAAGACTTGCGGCCGGAGAACGTTGACTTGCATCAAGAGTCACGGGCGCGCCAAGGGCATTGGTGCGCCAGCGCGCACATCAAATGCTCAGCCATTGTTGGGGTTTGAACAGCGCTTGTTCGCCTTTGTGCGCATAGCCCAGCGGATTGGCCACCACACGACAGCCCTTGTGCGTGTAGTCGCTGGGGCAATGCAGGTGGCCGTGCAGCCACCACTGCGCCTTGGGCAGCAGGTGATCGAGGGCATTGCAAAAACCGGCCGTGCCTGGTGTTTCACCGTAACGCGGGTCAGCGCTGCGCAGGCTGGGCGCAAAGTGGGTCACGACCACGGTGGGGCCTTCAAAGGGCGTGTCCAGGGCCGATGCCAACCAGTCCTGACAGAGCAGGGCTTGTTCGCGCATGCCTTCGGCCAGCCAGGGCTCGCCTGCACGCTGTGTGCCGGTTTTTTGCAGGTAATAGTTGGCTGCGCGAAAAGCCTTGTCACGCGCTTTGAGCTGGCGTGTGTACTGGCTGTTGGGGTGGCTGAAGTGCGCCGGGATTTTTTCGGGCAGTGTTTGCCCTGCCAGCGGACCCAGCGCGTCAAAGTCCGACCACAGCGTGGTGCCCACAAAGCGCACGCCATTCAGGTGCAACACCTCACGCTCCAGCCAGGTGATGCCCAGGCGGGCACAGGTTTCTTGCAGGCGCTGGTGCGCGGTGTCGAAGTCCAGCCCATCGTATTCGTGGTTGCCGGGCACAAACAGCACCGGCGTGGGCCAGCCTTGCTTGGGCGAGAAGCGGCCCAGACCGAAATCGGCATCGCCCGATGCGCTGAGCGCCGAGTTGTTTTGGTAAGAGCCGATGTCACCGGCCAGCACCAGCACGTCCGCGCCCGGTGCGGGCGTGGGCATGAAGCCCGGATTGCTTTCCAGGTGCAGGTCGGACAGCAGTTGGATGTTCATGGGCGGGCCTCGGGGGTGAAGGCGTGCTGCGCCACTTGCTGCAATTGGGCGCGCAACCATTGGTGGGCGCTGTCGTGGTGCAGGCGGCGGTGCCACAAGGCTTCCACGTGCACCGGCGGCACGTCAAAGGGCAGCTCGCGCAGCACCAGTTGCTTGGTCATGCCGGTGGTGGGCACAAAGTGGCGCGGCAGCACGGTCAGCAAGTCGGAATTGACCACGACCTGACCAGCGGTGAAGAACTGGTTGACGGTGACCACGATGCGCCGCTGTTGGCCGATGGAGGCCAGTGCCTCGTCCACAAAGCCATAAGGCCTGCCCGAAAAGCTCACCAGCAAATGCCGGGCAGCGCAATAGTGTTCCAGTGTCAGAGGCTGATCCGCCAGGGGGTGGCCCTTGCGCATCACGCACACGTATTCACCGGCGTACAGGCGCTGGTGTTCAAAGGCCACGGCCTCGCCAGCCTGGGCGCGGGCCGTCAAATCGGTGAGCACCGCAGGAAAGTAGCCCAAGGCCATGTCGGCGGCGCCATCGCTGAGCAGGCGGCGCGGATCGCGTGTGGTCAGCGGCACCACGCGCAGCGAGACGCCAGGCGCCTCGGTTTGCAGCTGGCGGGCCAGGCCGCCCATGAGCTCGGCCGCTGTGGCGTCGGCCATGGCCAGCACAAAAGTGCTGCTGGCATCATTTGGCACAAACAGGCTGGGCACGATGGCCGCCTGCAGTTGGCGCAGGGCCTCGCGCACACTGGGCCACAGGGCCAAGGCACGTGGCGTGGGTTCGATCCCGTGGCCGTGGCGGCGCACCAGTTCGTCGTCCAGCGCATCGCGCAGGCGGCGCAAGGCATTGCTGACGGCAGGCTGGGTGAGCGACAGATTGCGTGCCGCCCGGGTCAGGCTGCGTTCGGCCATGACTTCGTCAAAGACCCGAAGCAGGTTCAGGTCCAGGGTGCGAAAGGAGGCGGGGATGGGGGTGTTCATGCTCGGAATCGGGTGAGTCAGGCTTTCTCATCACCAATATGAATGATATACATCATGAAGATAAAGTTGAATAACACCCGTACTAACCCTAATATACCGGTCATGATTTTGACAATCTTGGATTGCAAATCACCAAAACTTGTTAGAAGGGAATACAAAATGAATACCACCGCCTCGAAATCTGTCCTGGGCCAAATGCCTGCTGTCGCCACGCCCGCTGTTGCGCCTGCCACTTCGGCCAAAGCCTTGTCCACCTTGCTGCTGGCTGCCGGTGTTGCCGCCTTGGTCGTGACGACCGATCAAATGATCGACGATTGGGCCGAAACCCATGTGCTGGCCTCCTGGCTGGCCTTGTGGGGTGTGGCGGTGTTGGCCATCGCGGCTTTGCGCGGCGTGACCCGCTTGCTGGCCCAGAAACTGATGGCCCGTCTGGATGGTTGGTCGGCCAATGTGGCGCACCGCCGCTCTGACCAGCGCCTGTGGGCCATGGCCCAAAACGACAGCCGCATGATGCGCGACTTGCAAACCGCCATGGACCGCGCCGACGATGGCAGCGCCCCCGCCAAGGATGTGCATGCCCTGATGAGCCGCCGTGTGGCCCGCATGGTTGAAAGCCGCCTGTACTACATCTGATCTGCCGATAGATGGGTGAATCCAAGCCTCCTTCGGGAGGCTTTTTTATGGTCTGCCGATTGGTTTTATTGTCAATACATTGACTTGAATTTATTTTTGGCGAGAAATATTTTTTGAAAATTAAGGGTTAACGATAGATAAATCCACCTTGTACAGCCTGACGGGCCTCCTTAGAATTTGTCAATATGTTTGCATAAATTCATTTTCAGGAGTGCGCAATGAACGGTTTGGCTGGACAAGTGGTGGTGGTGACTGGTGGCGGTGGCGGCATTGGCGGGGCGACCTGCAAACGCTTTGCCCAGGAAGGCGCCAAGGTGGCGGTGTTTGACATGAACCTGGCTGCCGCGCAGAAGGTGGCCGATGAGATCACCGCTGCTGGCGGCAGCGCAGCGGCTTTCCAGTGCGACATCACCGACCGTGCTCAAGTGGATGCCGCTGTGGCCGCTGCTGAAGCCCAACTCGGCCCGATCGCCGTGCTCGTCAACAACGCGGGCTGGGACATCTTCAAGCCCTTCACCAAGACCGTGCCCGCCGAGTGGGACAAGCTGATCGCCATCAACCTCACGGGCGCACTGCACATGCACCACGCCGTGCTGCCGGGCATGGTGGCCCGTGGTGGTGGCCGCATCGTCAACATCGCCTCGGACGCGGCCCGAGGCGGTTCGTCCGGCGAGGCCGTTTATGCCGCCTGCAAGGGTGGTCTGGTGGCCCTGTCCAAGACCCTGGCGCGCGAACACGCCCGCCACAACATCACCGTCAACGTGGTCTGCCCGGGCCCGACCGACACCGCCTTGCTGGCCGGTTTTGCCGAAGGCGCAGCCAACCCCGAAAAACTCATGGACGCCTTCAAGAAGGCCATTCCGCTGGGTCGCCTGGGTCAGCCCAACGACCTGGCTGGCGCCATTGTTTTCTTTGGCAGCAACGACGCGGCCTTCATCACCGGCCAGGTCATCAGCGTGTCTGGCGGCTTGACGATGCACGGCTGATCGGCTGACTTTTCATTTGGAGAAACACATGCAATTCGAAGACATCCTGTACGAAAACCGCAACGGCGTGGCCTGGATCACCATCAACCGCCCCGACAAGATGAACGCTTTCCGTGGCACCACCTGCGACGAAATCATCAAGGCCCTGAACAAGGCCGGTTATGACCGCGACATCGGCTGCATCGTGCTGGCCGGTGCCGGTGACCGGGCTTTCTGCACCGGGGGTGACCAGTCAGCCCACGACGGCAACTACGACGGCCGTGGCACCATTGGCCTGCCGATGGAAGAGCTGCACACCGCCATTCGCGACGTTCCCAAGCCTGTGATCGCCCGCGTGCAGGGCTACGCGATTGGCGGCGGCAATGTGCTGTGCACCATCTGCGACCTGACCATCTGCTCTGACAAAGCCATCTTCGGCCAGGTCGGCCCCAAGATGGGTTCGGTCGATCCCGGCTACGGCACCGCCTTTTTGGCGCGTGTGGTGGGCGAGAAGAAAGCCCGCGAAATCTGGTACCTCAACAAGCGTTATTCCGGTCAGGAAGCCGTGGACATGGGTCTGGCCAACATCTGCGTGCCGCACGAGCAACTCGACGCCACCGTGCAGGAATGGGCCGAAACCATCTGCGAGCGCAGCCCCACCGCGATTGCCATTGCCAAGCGCAGCTTCAACATGGACACCGCCCACCAGTCGGGCATTGCGGGCATGGGCATGTACGCGCTCAAGCTGTACTACGACACCGAAGAGTCGCGCGAGGGCGTGAAGGCCCTGCAGGAAAAGCGCAAGCCCGAGTTCCGCAAGTACGCCAAATAAGCGCCACGCAGGAGGAGACACGATGAACCCGAACCCGTACATCAACGAAGACCTGCAGGCGCTGGCCGAAACCGTGCGCCGCTTTGCCGAAGACAAGGTCAAACCCGGTTTTCTGGCGCGCGACAAGTCCCGCGAGTTTGACCGTGCGCTGCTGCGCGAGATGGGCGAGATGGGTTTCATCTGCCCCGAGCTGCCCGAGCAGTTTGGCGGTCTGGGCATGGGTTGCCTGGCCGCTGGCGTGATCCACGAAGAGATTGCCCGCGCCGACCTGAGCTTTTCTTACCTGAACCTGCTGGCCTCGCTCAACAGCCAGATCCTCTACAAATACGGCAAGCCGGAGGTGGTGCAACCCTGGCTCGACAAGCTGCGCCTGGGCGAAGCCATCTGCGCGATCGCGCTGACCGAGCCGCGCGGTGGTTCGGACGCGGCCAACCTGCGACTGAAGATCGAACGAGACGGTGATTTTTACGTCATCAACGGCGAAAAAACCTCGATCTCGGCCGCCGACCAGGCCGACATCACCGTGGTGTTTGGCCGCACCGGCACACCCGAGTCGGGCGCGCACGGCGTGACCGCGCTGCTGGTGCCCATGGACACCCCGGGCCTGACCACCAACCGCTTTGATTGCCATGGCCAACGCGCCATCGGTCGCGGCTCGATCTTCTTTGAGAACGTGCGTGTGCCTGTGAGCCACCGCCTGGGCGACGAAGACAAGGGCTTTGTGCAGGTCATGCACGGTTTTGATTTTTCGCGCTCGCTGATCGGTTTGCAGTGCCTGGCTGTGGCGCGTGTGGCGCTGGAAGAAACCTGGGAATACATCACCCAGCGTCAGGCCTTTGGCCAGCCCTTGTCGGCTTTTCAGGGGGTGACGCACCCGCTGGCGCAGTACGACACCGAAGTTGAAGGCGCACGCCTGCTGTGCCTGCAGGGCCTGTGGCTCAAGGACCAGGGTCTGCCGCACACGGCCGAGGCTGGCATGGCCAAGTGGTGGGGCCCCAAGCTCTCGTACGACGTGATCCACCAGTGTCTGCTGTGCTTTGGCCACGGTGGCTACGACCGCGGGCCGATGGAGCAGCGCCTGCGCGATGTGCTGGGCTTCCAGATCGGTGACGGCACCGCGCAGATCATGAAGACCATCATTGCGCGCAACCGCGCTGGCCGGAAATTTGTGCCAGCCTGAGACCACAAGAAAAACAAATGACCTTGCGGGACAGATCTTCAGCGCTGTCCCCAACTGATTAAGAAAAAACCACGAGGAGACAACCATGGAATTCGACGCCGTACTGCTGGCCCCACGCCGTGCTGACATGATCCAACGCGGCCTGTGGCATGACCGCACCATCAACGATGACCTGCAGGCTTGTCTGGCCGCCTGTCCCGACAAGCTGGCGCTGACCGCTTATCGGGTTGAGGCGGGCGATGTGCGCCGCTTCACTTACCGTGAACTGGCCCAGATGGCGGACCGCGTCGCCGTGGGCCTGTCGCGTCTGGGTGTGGGCAAGAACGATGTGGTCGCTTGCCAGCTGCCCAACTGGTGGCAGTTCACCGTGACCTATCTGGCGTGCTCGCGCATCGGTGCGGTGATCAACCCGCTGATGCACATCTTCCGCGAGCGCGAACTCAACTTCATGCTCAAGCACGGCGAGGCGAAAGCCATCATCGCGCCCAAGACTTTCCGGGGTTTCGACTTCGAGCAGATGATCACGGCCATCCAGCCCAACCTGCCCGATCTGAAACACATCGTGGTGGTGGATGGCCCGGGTGCCAACAGCTTCGAGGCCTTGCTCAGCGGCCCCGCCTGGGAAAAAGAAGCCGATGCCGCCGCCATCCTGAGCGCACACCGTCCCGGCCCGGACGACATCACCCAGCTGATCTACACCTCGGGCACCACCGGCGAGCCCAAGGGCGTGATGCACTCGGCCAACACCGTGATGGCCAACATCATCCCCTACGCCCAGCGCCTGCAGCTGGACGCCGAAGACGTGGTGCTGATGGCCTCGCCCATGGCGCACCAGACCGGCTTCATGTACGGCCTGATGATGCCCATCATGCTCAAGGCCAGCGCGGTGCTGCAAGACATTTGGGAACCCAAGAAGGCGGTCGAGGTGATCAACGCCGAGAAAGCCAGCTTCACCATGGCTTCCACCCCGTTCCTGACCGACCTGACCAAGGCCGTGCTGGACAACAAATTGCCGGTGCCCACGCTCAGGACTTTCCTGTGCGCCGGAGCGCCGATCCCTGGTCCGCTGGTCGAGCAAGCCCGCGCTGCTCTGGGCACCAAGATCGTGTCGGCCTGGGGCATGAGCGAGAACGGTGCCGTGACCTTGATCGAGCTGAGTGACCCGGACGAGCGCGCCTTCACCACCGATGGTTTGCCATTGGCGGGGGTAGAGCTCAAGGTGGTCGATGTGGATGGCAAAGCATTGCCAGCGGGAGAGGCGGGCAAACTTTATGTGCGTGCTTGCTCCAACTTTGGGGGCTATCTGCGCCGCCAGCATTTGAACGGCACCGACGCCGAAGGCTGGTTTGACACTGGCGATCTGGCGCGCATGGATGCACAGGGCTACATCCGCATCACCGGCCGCAGCAAGGACGTGATCATCCGCGGGGGCGAGAACATCCCGGTGGTCGAGGTCGAGTCGCTGCTCTACAAGCACCCGGCCGTGGCGTTGGCCGCGGTGGTGGCCTACCCCGACGAGCGCCTGGGCGAGCGCGCCTGCGCCGTCGTCGTGCCCAAGCCCGGCCAGAGCCTGGACCTGCCCACGTTGGTGGCCTACCTCAAGGAACAGAAGGTGGCGCTGCAGTACATCCCCGAGCGGCTGGAAGTGCGCGATGCCATGCCCACCACACCGTCCGGAAAGATCCAGAAATTCAAGCTGCGCGAGCAGATCCAGTGAACGTTACAGCCTCAGAAAAAAAGACAGGAGACAAGACATGAACACACCGAAGAATTTCCGCATCCGCCGCGCACTCGGCATGAGCGCACTCGTGCTGGGCGCCTGCGCCAGCCCTTGGTTGGCTCAGGCCCAGAGCTGGCCGACCAAACCCGTGCGCATCGTGGTGGGCTTTGCCCCCGGTGGCACCACGGACGTGATGGCCCGCCTGATGGCGCAGAGCCTGTCCGAAAGTCTGGGCCAGCCCGTGGTGATCGACAACAAGCCCGGCGCCAGTGGCAACATTGCGGCCGCCGAAGTGGCCCGTGCCACGCCGGACGGCTACACGCTGTTGATCGCCCCGACCTCGGTGGAGACCGCCAATCCTTCGCTGTTCAAATCCAACCTCTTGCCTTCGCGCGATCTGACGCCCGTGGCGGGCATCGGCAAGACGCAGATGTACCTGGTGGTCAAACCCCAGTCCACCGCCAAGGATGTGCGTGAACTCGTGGCGCAGGCCAAGTCGCAACCGGGCAAGATGTCCTACGCCTCGTCGGGCGCGGGCACGCCGCCCCATCTGGCCTGCGAGCTGTTCAAGCAGGCCACCGGCACCGATGTGCTGCACGTGCCTTACCGTGGCGCCGCGCCTGCGCTGCAGGACGTGCTCTCGGGCCAGGCCGACTTTGTGTGCGATCCGGGCATCGCCTTCCCGCACATCCGCACCGGCAAGGTCAAGTTGCTGGCCATCGTGAGCGAGAAGCGCTCGCCCTTCTTCCCGGATGTGCCCACGGTGGGTGAACAGGGCTTCAAGGGCAACAACATGGACATCTGGTTCGGCATGTGGACACCCAACGGCACCGCGCCCGAGACCGTGGCGCGTCTGAACCGCGAACTGGCCAAGGCGCTGGCACAACCGGCCATCAAGTCGCGTTATGCCGATCTGGGCGCCGAGAACGTCGCGCTCGACACGGCCGAGTTCCGCAACCTGCTGGCGGCTGAAGGCAAGCTGCTGTCCACGCTGATCCGCGATCAGAAAATCACGGTCGAATAAACACACGATGGACGCGCAAGCCATTTTGCTGAGCCGACACGGCCGTGTCGGCGTCATCACCCTGAACCGTCCGGCGCAGCTCAATGCGCTCAACGATGCGCTCATGGATGCACTGGGCGAAGCCCTGTTGCAGTTCGATGCCGATGAGGCCATTGGCGCCATTGTCATCACCGGCAGCGACAAGGCCTTTGCGGCCGGTGCAGACATCGCGGTGATGGTCGACTGGACCTACATGGATGTCTACCAAGGGCAGTTCATCACCCGCAACTGGGAGACCATCCGCCGCGTGCGCAAGCCCGTGATCGCCGCCGTGGCCGGTTACGCCATGGGCGGCGGCTGCGAGCTGGCGCTGGCCTGCGACATCGTGATCGCGGCCGAGTCTGCGCAGTTTGCGCTGCCCGAAATCAAGCTGGCCATGTTGCCGGGTGCAGGCGGCACGCAGCGCCTGCCGCGCGCCATTGGCAAAGCCAAGGCCATGGACATGTGCCTGTCGGCCCGCATGCTGAATGCGCAAGAGGCCGACCGCTATGGCCTGGTCTCGCGCGTGGTGCCCGACGCCGAACTGCAGACCGCTGCCCTCAAGCTGGCCACGCAGGTGGCCGCTTACTCCTTGCCCGCGCTCATGGCCATCAAGGAGTCGGTCAACCGGGCCTACGAGGCCAGCCTGAGCGAAGGCATTTTGTTTGAGCGGCGCGAGCTGCATGCCCGCTTTGCCAGCGAAGACGCCCACGAAGGCATGCATGCCTTCCTGGCCAAACGCAAACCCGAATTCAAGCACCGCTGAAAGACACCGCCCCATGGCTCTGGACACCGAATCGTTTGACCTGCTGCTGCCTACCATCGAGCGCTTTGTGCGCGAACGGCTGGTGCCTGCCGAAAACCATGTCGAGGAGCACGACGAGGTGCCCGAGGACATCGTGCGCGACATGAAAGAGATGGGCCTGTTTGGCCTGTCGATTCCTGAAGAGTTTGGTGGCATCGGCCTGTCGATGCGCCAGGAATGCCAGGTGGCGTATGAGATCGGCAAGACCGCGCTGGCTTTCCGCTCGGTGTTTGGCACCAATGTGGGCATCGGCTCGCAGGGCATCCTGATGGACGGCACAGCCGAACAAAAGCAGAACATCCTGCCGCGTGTGGCCAGTGGCGAACTGATCATGTCGTTTGCCCTGACCGAGCCCGATGCCGGCTCGGATGCGGCTTCGCTCAAGACCCGCGCCGATCTGGACGGCGATCACTACATCCTGAACGGCACCAAGCGCTTCATCACCAACGCGCCGCGCGCGGGCGCGTTTACGCTGATGGCCCGGACCGGCGGGCCTGGGGCTGGTGGCATTTCGTCCTTCATCGTGCCGGCCGATCTGCCGGGCATCCAGCTGGGCAAGACCGACAAGAAGATGGGCCAGCGCGGCACAAAGACCTGCGATGTGATTCTGGAAAACGTGCGCGTGCCCGCCGCCAACATCATCGGTGGCGTACCTGGCCAGGGTTTCAAGACGGCCATGAAGGTGCTCGACCGCGGGCGCCTGCACATTTCGGCGGTGGCCTGCGGCATGGCGCAGCGCATCCTGCAGGAGTCGGTGGCGTTTGCGCGCAACCGCAAGCAGTTTGGCAAAGCGATTGGCGAATTCCAGCTGGTGCAGGCCATGCTGGCCGACACCCAGGCCGAGTTGCTGGCGGGCTGGTCTCTGGTGCAGGACGTGGCGCAACGTTACGACGCCAAGCCTTCACCGTCTGCCAGCGATCCGGACGTGAGCATGCGCGCCTCGTGCGCCAAGATGTTCTGCACCGAGATGGTGGGGCGCGTGGCCGACCGGGGGGTGCAGATCCACGGCGGCGCGGGCTACATCAACGAATACCCGGTCGAGCGTTTTTACCGCGATGTGCGCTTGCTGCGCTTGTACGAAGGCACCACGCAGATCCAGCAAATCATCGTCGGGCGCGAACTGTTGCGCACGCTGGCCTGAAGCCGCAATGAGGCTTCAGTGCGCCGCCTGCGAAGCCTCACCCACCCTGGCCAGCGCGCTGGCGCGGTAGGCCTTGGGGCTCACACCGGTGTGTTTGCGAAAGAAGCGGCTGAAGTAGGCGTCGTCCTCAAAGCCCAGCTCGCTGGCCAGCTGTTTGATCGGCAAGCTGGTGTAGAGCAGCTCACGCTGGGCTTCCTGGATCAGCCGGTCGTTCATGACCTGCAAACTCGATTTGTCCAGCACTTCGCGGCACAGACGCGAGAGCTGACCCACGCTCACACCCACCAGATCGGCATAAGCCTGCAGCGAATGTTCGGTGCGGAAATGTTTGTCGAGCAGGCTGCGGAATTTTTCGATCTGCTGGGCCTTGCGCGAGATGCTGTAGTGGGCCGCCGTGTTGGTGCTGTCCGAGAGCTGGCTGATGCGGTGCACCTGCACCATCAGGGCCAGCAGCAGCGAGGTGCCTGCCGCCACCTGGCCCGCAGCCGGGGTGCGCGACTCGTGTTCGAGTGCCAGCAGCAAGGGCATGAGCTGGTCGATGTAGCGCATCTCGGCATGCAGCGACAGCAGGCGTGGCGTGCGGATGGTGTCCAGCAAGGCTGGCATCATCACGCCGGCCGCCGATTCCAGCGGTTTTTGCATGGCCGTGACCACCGGACCCTGGGTGTCGTGCGAAAAGCGAAAACCGTGCACATGCCCGGCCGGAATCAGCATCACACAGGGCGCGTGCAGCGTTTGGTGGGCATGCTCGATCTGCACATCGACCTGGCCTTGCGTGAGGTAGAGCACCTGGATGAAGGAGTCGTGCCGGTGCGGGTGGATCAGCCAGTTGTACAGGGCCGAGCGCTGCGGAATCCATTCGAAATTGAAGGCGCCCGAATCTTCGATCCGGCTCGAATCGCCATAGAGATCGTAGTTCGGGATAACCCTAGAACGTGCCATTGCCTTGCTCCTGTGTGCACGAATTGTCCTGTTCTTGGTTCGATTCGTCAAAATAATTTTCGGCACTTGTTCCAACAATCCATCTCAATTTCCGACAACCAGGAAGCAGAGATGAACGGAGACAGGAATTGGCTGGAGCTGCAAGGTCGCGTCTGTGTGGTCACAGGTGCTGCCAGCGGCATTGGGGCCTCGGTGGCGCAGCGCCTGGCCGCAGTGGGCGCCAAAGTGGCCCTGCTGGACCGCGATGCCCAGGGCTTGCAGTCGCGTGTGGCTGAGCTGCAGTCTGGCGGTGCGCAAGTGCTGGGCGCAGTTTGCGACATCAGCGATGCCGCCAGCGTGCAGGCCGCAGCGCAGCAGGTCTCGGCGCAATGGGGCGCCGCCTATGCCCTCATCAACAACGCGGGCCTGTTGCGCCCCGGCGGCCTGGCCGATGTGTCGCTCGCTGACTGGAATGCGGTGCTGGCCGTCAACCTGACCGGCTACCTGCTGTGCGCCCGCGCCTTTGGCGAAGGCATGCGCGCTGCCGGTGAGGGCAGCATCGTGAACGTGGCTTCGATCTCGGGCCTGTTTCCGCAAAGCGCCAGCGGCGCCTACAGCGCCAGCAAAGCCGGTGTGCTGCAGATGTCGCGCCAGATCGCGCTGGAGTGGGGCCCGCAGGGCGTGCGCAGCAACGCGATTTGCCCCGGCATGATCCGCACCGCCTTGTCGGCCAAGTTTTACGAAGAACCCGGCTTTGAAGCCAAGCGCGCCGCCGTCACGGCCAGCCGCCGCATTGGCGAGCCGCAGGACATCGCCGATGTGGCGATCTTCCTGGCCAGCCCACGTTCGGGCTACATGAACGGTGCAGAACTCCTGGTCGATGGCGGCATGTCCTGCATGCTCATGGACATGGTGCCGCGCCCTGGCTACAACCAAACTGCCTGAGGATAAGACGATGAACAAGGAATGTGATCTGTTGGTGGTGGGCTCCGGCGCAGCCGGTCTGGCCTGCGCCATCACCGCCAAAAAGCGTGGCCTCGATGTGGTGGTGATCGAAAAAGAAGCCGTGTTCGGCGGCACCACCGCGCTGTCGGGCGGTGTGCTCTGGATTCCGCTCAACCACCACGGCCGCAAGCAGAACCCGCAGGACACCGTGAATGCGGTGCGCACCTACATGATGGAAGAGACCGGTTCGTACTTCGACGAAGCGGCGGTGTCGACCTTCATCGAGCAGGGTCCGAAGATGGTGGACTTCTTCGAGCAGAACACCGAGATGCAGTTCGTCCCCACGCTGTACCCGGACTACCACCCCGACAAGCCGGGTGGCGCTGCGATCGGCCGCTCCATCCTGGCCGAACCCTTTGACATCCGCCGTCTGGGTCAGGACATGGCGCGCCTGAAGCCCCCGCTCAAGACCATCACCTTCATGGGCATGATGTTCAACTCGTCCAACGCGGACCTCAAGCATTTCTTCCAGGCCACCAAGTCGCTCACGTCCTTCTTCTATGTGGCCAGGCGCCTGATGAACCACATGAAGGAGCTGGCGCTCTACCAGCGGGCCATCCACGTGACCAGCGGCAACGCCCTGGCGGCGCGTCTGGCCAAGTCGGCGCTGGACCTGGGCATCCCGATCCTGACTTCGACACCGGCCCAAAGCGTGTTGACCGACAACGGCCGCGTGGTGGGCATGACCGTGGGTGGCGAGGGGGGCGGCATCCGTGCCCGCCACGGCGTGGTGCTGGCCTGCGGTGGTTTTCCGCAAGACGTCCAACGCATCGCAAAAGCCTACCCGCACCTGCAGCGCGGCGGCAGCCATCTGTCGCCCACGCCCGAGGCCAACACCGGTGACGGTGTGCGCATCGCCGAGCAGGCGGGCGCCGATGTGGACCTGCGCTTCCAGGATGCGGCAGCCTGGATGCCGGTGTCCAAGGTGCCTTACGGCAACGGCGAGTTTGGCGTGTTCCCGCACCTGCTGGACCGCTACAAGCCGGGCGTGATTGGCGTCATGCCGAATGGCAAACGCTTTTGCAACGAGTCCAACTCCTACCACGACGTGGGCGTGGACATGATCGCCGCCGCCCGCCAGAACGCCACGGGCAAAGACACGGTGATGTGGCTGGTCTGCGACAAGACCACGCTGGGCAAGTACGGCCTGGGCTTCGTCAAACCTGCGCCCATGCCGATTGGCAAATTCATCCGCAACGGCTACCTGATGGAAGGCCAGACACTCGCCGATCTGGCCCAGGCCTGTGGCATGGATGCAGCCGGGCTGGAGGCCTCGGTGCGCGAATACAACCAGGGCGCGGTGCGCGGTGTCGACGAACAGTACGCACGCGGCACCACGGCCTTCAACCGCTACCTGGCCGACCCCAACCAGCAACCCAACCCTTGCGTGGCCCCGGTCGAGAAAGGCCCGTTCTACGCGGTCAAGGTCGTCATGGGTGATCTGGGCACGTTTGACGGCATCCAGACCAGCGTGGTCGGTGAAGTCAAAAAGCACGACGGCTCGGTGATCGACGGCCTGTACGCCGTGGGCAACGACCGCGCCAGCATCATGGGTGGCAATTACCCGGGCGCAGGCATCACCCACGGGCCGAACATGACCTTTGGCTATGTGACCGCCAACCACATCGCCGACAAGGCCGGGGTCTGACATGGGCACGATCATCAAACCGTTGGTGGACCACCGCATCTACACGATTGCGCTGCGCAAAATGCCGGAGTTTCTGGAGGTCTTCAACCGTCTGGCCATGCCGGTGCTGATGGAGACCTTGGGGTACCCGTTGGGTTTTTACACCAGCCTGGTGGGGCCACAAAACCAGTTTGTTCATTGGTGGGGCTACGAAGACCTGGCCGACTATGAACGCCGTTGCCGTGCGCGCGACATGCACCCCGCTTTTGCGGCGTATTTGCAGGCATCAGGTCATCTGATCACGGCGCAAGAGACGCGTCTGATCCGTGCCGCCGACATGCCGGGCTGGACACCGGCATGAGCCGCAGCCCGCTTGCCCTGGTCACCGGTGCAGCCGATGGGATTGGCTGGGCCACTGCGCAAGAGCTGGCCCGGGCGGGTTGGTCTGTGGCGCTGTTTGACCTGAATGGCACGCAGGCGGCCGAGCGGGCGCAGGCCTTGGCCAGCGCCTGCGATCCTGCTTTGGCGCAGGTGTACACCGGCTGGGCCTGCGATGTGACCGATGCCGCCGCCGTGCAGGCACGTGTGGCCGGTGTGGTGGCGCGGCATGGCCGCGTGGATGCCCTGATCAACAACGCAGGCATCGCCGACCAGACCGCACCGACTTTGCAGCAAGATGTGGCGGCCTTTGACAAGGTGCTGTCGGTGCATTTGCGCGGGGCCTTCCTCATGTCGCAGCAAGTGATTGCACAGATGCAGCAGCAGTCCCGCGATGTGCAAGGCAACCGTGGCGCCATTGTCAACATAGGCTCGATCGCCAGCTTTGGTGGCATTCCCGGGCGAAACGCCTATTGCGCAGCCAAAGCCGGCGTGCTGGGCATGACACGGGCGCTGGCCAGTGAATGGGCGCGTCACGGCATCCGCGTGAACGCGGTGGCCCCTGGTTATGTCAAGACCGCTTTGGTGGCCAGTCTGGCCGAGCGTGGCGCGATCGATGCCCAGGCCATTGCCCGTCGCACACCTTTGGGGCGCATGGCCGCCCCTCAGGAAATTGCGCAAGTGATTGCATTTCTGGCCTCGCCTGCGGCCAGCTACATCACCGGTGCCGTCTTGCCTGTCGATGGTGGCTGGACGGCGCTGGGCGCGCCCGAGGCCGCACTTGGCCCGGTTCTGGACGATTAAAAAAGGAGACAACGCAGATGTTGACGATCAATTTGTTCAACGGCCTGGTCTATGGCGCATTGCTGATCGTGATGTGTTCGGGGCTGGCCTTGATTTACGGTTTGCGGCGAGTGGTCAATTTTGCCCACGGCTCGCTGTACATGCTGGGGGCTTATCTGGGCTACTCGGTGTCTTTGCACAGCAACTTTTGGGTGGCCCTGATCGCTGCGCCCGCCATCATGGCCGTGTTCGGTGTGCTGCTCGATCGCTATGGTTTTCGCCTGCTGCAAGACCGCGATCCGCTGACCGTGGTGCTGGTGACATTTGGCTTGCTGCTGGTGATCGAGGATCTGGTGCAAAGCTATTGGGGCAAGAGCAACCTGTCGGTGCCGGTGCCCGAGGCCTTGGCCTTCAGTGTGGATTTGTTTGGCACTCCGGTGCCCGCTTACCGTCTGGGTGTGATCGTGATCGGTTTGGTGGTGGCGCTGGGCTTGAGTTTGTGGCTGCGCTTTTCCAAAGTCGGTCTGTTTGTGCGTGCGGCCAGCACCGACCCGGTGACCACATCGATGCAAGGGGTGAACACCGATTTCCTGAGTGCGGGTGTCGTGGGTCTGGGCACCGCGCTGGCCGGTCTGGCCGGTGTGGTGGCGGCGCCATTTTTGTCGCTCTCGCCGTCCATGAGTGCGGACGTGATCATCGACTCCTTTGTGGTGGTGGTGATCGGTGGCCTGGGTTCTTTGGCCGGCGCCTTCATTGCCGCGCTGGTGCTGGGCATGGTGCAGGCCATTGGTGCGGTGTATTTGCCCGATGCAGCGGTGTTGCTGCCCTTTGTTTTCATGATCGGCATCCTGATCTGGAAACCCTCCGGTTTTGCCGGCAGTCGCACTTGATGGGCAGGAGTCGAAGATCATGAGTTTGAAAAAATCTTCCTTGGGCGCGATCGTCGCCCTGGCGTTGGGTGTCGCTGTGGCTTTCGGGGTGTCGTCCAACACCTTGTTGTCCTTGTTCACCCAGTCCATCATTTATGCGGTGTTTGCATTGGGCGTGGGTGTTTTGCTCAAGCAAAACGGCATGGTCAGTTTTGGCCATGCGCTGTTTTTTGGCGGGGCGAGTTACCTGATTGGCATCTTGTTGCAGCTGCAGCTCATGTCTGCCGAGCTGGCCATTGTGGTGGCTTTGCTGGGGGTGACGGCGGCGGCCTTTCTGATCGGTCTGGTGATCGTGCGCGTGCCCGGTGTGGCCTTTGGCATGCTGACGCTGGCGATTGGCCAGATGTTCTTTCTGACCGCTTCGCGTGCCCGTGGCCTGACAGGGGGGGCCGATGGCATGAACATCGACTGGCCTTCGCGCCTGTTCGGTTTTCCGGTGTCCCAGATGCTCAAACCGGCCACGATGTTTCTGGTGTGCTGGAGCACGCTGGTGCTCGTGATGTTTTTGCTGGCCTGGTTGATGCGCACCCGCTTTGGCAGTATCACCGAGGCTGTGCGTGACAACGAAGAACGTGCCCGCTTCGTTGGCATCACCACCTTGCTGCCCCGTGCTGCGGTTTACGCCTTGTCGGCGCTGGTGACTTCGGTGGCAGGGGTGCTTTCGGCCTTGAATACGGGTTTCGTGTCGCCTGAAAGCATGCACTGGAGCCTGTCCGGTGTGGCCCTGATGATGGTGGTGGTCGGAGGCTTCAAGGCCCTGTGGGGACCTGCCGTCGGTGCGGTGGTGTATTTCATGTTCAAGGACATTCTGGGCGAGCACGCCACCCACTGGATGACGATTTTCGGCATGGCACTCATCGCCGTCATTGTGTTTTCACCCACGGGCGTGGCGGGTTTGTTTGACCGATGGGTCTTGGGCAAGAAGCCCTCGGTCAAGGTCGGTGGCCACTGAGCGGGAGAACAACATGACGAACTATGTATTGCAGGCCGAAGATGTGGCGATCCACTATGGCGGGGTCAAGGCGGTGGACGGCGTGGCCCTCACCTTGGAAAAAGGCCAGATCCGGGGCCTGATCGGTCCCAACGGGGCGGGCAAATCGACCGTGATCGATGCCATCACGGGCCGGCGCAGGCTGACACGTGGCAAGGTCAGTTTGCTGGGCGAAGATGTCTCTGCCCTGGGCGTGGTCGAGCGCCGCATGCGGGGCTTGTCGCGCAGCTTCCAGCGCACCAGCATTTTTGGTCAGATGACCGTGCAGCGGCAAATCGAGTTGGCATCCCACAAGATGGGGGTGAAAGACTCGGCCGCTGACGCCGAGGCCGTGCTCAGGGAGCTGGACCTGTGGGCGCTCAAGGATTCTGTGGCCGAAGATTTGGGGTATGGCGAACAGCGCCGCCTTGATCTGGGGCTGGCGCTGGTCGGGCGCCCCACGGTGCTTTTGCTGGATGAGCCCATGGCGGGTTTGTCGGTCAAGGAATCACTGGACCTGGCACAACACCTGAAAAAGCTGACTTCCAGCTGGGATGTGTCGGTGTTGCTGGTGGAGCACGACATGGACGTGGTGTTTGGCATCTCCGATGTGGTGACCGTGTTCGAGCTGGGCCGGGTCATTGCCAGTGGCGCACCGGCCGAGGTGCGGGCCAATCCGCGTGTACGTGAAGCCTATTTGGGGAGCGCAGCATGAGCGCCTTGTTGAACTTGAAAAATGCCCACGCCTACTATGGCGCGGCGCACATCCTGCACGGTCTCGATCTGCATGTGAACCCGGGTGAACGGGTGGCCCTGATTGGCCGCAACGGGGTGGGCAAAACCACGGTGGTCAACACCATCCTGGGTCTGGCCAGCCTGCAGCAGGGGCATGTGGCTTTTGGCGGCAAGGAGCACACCCGATTGCGCGCTTACATGGCCGCGCAGCACGGCATTGCCGTGGTGCCGCAGGGCCGCCGCATTGTGGCCAACCTGAGCGTGGAGGAAAACCTGGTCCTGGGGGCCGCCGTGGGCCGCAAGGGGCCCTGGACGGTGCCCGAGATTTACAAGTTGTTCCCGATCCTGCAGGAGCGCGCCCATACGCCGGGCACCGCCTTGTCGGGCGGGCAGCAGCAGATGCTGGCGGTGGGACGGGCGCTGATGGCCAATCCGGCCTTGATCTTGCTGGACGAACCGACCGAGGGCCTGGCCCCCGTGATCGTGGACCAGCTGGCCGACATCTTCAACAAGGTGGCCGATCAAGGCACGGCCTTGCTTCTGATTGAACAGAACATGAGTCTGGTGGTGCGAGTGGCCCGCCGCTACCTGGCCATGGCCAAGGGCGCCATCGTGGCCCAGGGTAAGGTGGTCAATTCCCGTGAGGGTCTGCATGCGCTTGAAAACCACGTCATGGTTTGAGCGCGGTTTTTTTTCATTCAACCGATGTCCGGACGGTTTCCGGCAATTTTTCAACAACAGGAGACAAGCATGTTCAAAATGAAAACCATCCAGCGTTCCCTTGCCGGTGTTGTGCTGCTGGCGGCCTTGCCCATGGCGGTGATGGCCCAGGGCAAGGACCCGGTCAAGGTCGGCCTGGTCTCGTCCAAGTCGGGCCAGTTTGCCCAGCAGGGCGAAGAGGTGATCCGCGCCATCAAATTTGCCATCGACGAAGCCAACGCCAAGGGCGGCGTGGACGGTCGCAAGATCGAAGTGAAGGAAGCCGATGACGAAGGCACGCCCGACGCCGGCCGCCGCGAAGCCGAAAAACTGGCCCGTGAAGGCTACAACCTGTTGATCGGTGCAATCCCGTCGTCGATTTCCCTGGCCATTGCCCAGAACCTGGACCGCTGGGATGCCGCCTACTTCGTGGTGGCCAGCAAGTCCGACAAATTGACGGGCGACACCTGCAAGCCGCGCAGCTTCCGCACCAACCATTCGGACGCGATGGACATCGCGATGATCAATGCTTGGGCCAAGAATATCAAAGGCAGCAAGTTCGCCGTGCTGGCTTCCGACTACGTCTGGGGCCGTGACTCGGGCGAATCGTTCAAGAAGGCGGCTGAAGCCAACGGCAAGTCGGTGCCTCTGAGCCTGTATGTGCCGATGAACACCAAGGATTTCTCGCCCTACATCGCCCAGCTCAAGGCCGCCAACGTGGACGGCATCTGGGTGGCCGAGACCGGTCGCGATGCGATTGCCTTCGTCAAGCAGGCCGAAGAATTCGGTCTGATCCCCAAGACGCCGCTGATCGGTCACTCGTTGATCCTGAACTTCATGATCAACGCCACTGGCAAGGCCCTGGAAGGCACGCCCGGCACCACCGGCTACACGCCCGACATCGACACGCCCAAGAGCAAGGCCTTTGCCGCCGCCTGGAAAGCCAAGTTCAACCGCCTGCCCACCGACAACGAAGGCCAGGCCTACAACGGTGCCCAGGTCATGCTCGAAGGCGTCAAGCTCTCCAAGAGCAACAAGCCTGAAGACGTGAGCAAGGCCCTGCGTGGCGCCCAGCTCGACACCATTTACGGCAACGTGACCATGCGCGCCGCCGACAACCAGCTGGTGTTGCCCAACTTTGTGGGCCGTGCCAAGGTGGTCGACGGTGTGTTGCGTCCGGTCGTCGAGCAGACCTTCCCGCCGTCCATCGTTCCTGCACCGTCCCCACTGTGCAAGATGTGATCGCCTGATGGGATGAACCACAAGCCGCCTGCGCCGTGTGCCGGGCGGCTTTTTTTCTGGAGTTGAAACATGCATGTCTTGGTGACCGGCGCCACAGGGGGCATTGGCCGTGGCATTTGTGAGGTGCTGGCGCAGCGTGAGCCCGGCCTGAGGCTGAGCGTGGCCAGTTCGCAGTCCGGCCCCAAACTCGATGCACTGCTGCAGGCCCTGCGCGAGCGGGGTGTACTGGCGCATGGGGTGACGGGCGATGTGACGAAGCCTGAAGAGGCGCGCCGCATCGTGCAGCAAGCCATCGAGGTGGGGGGCGATCTGGATGCGCTGGTCTGTGTGGCTGGCGCTTCAGGGCCGGGCAAGCTGGCCGATCTGCCTGTGGAGCAGTGGGATTTGACCTTCAGCCTCAACACCCGTTCGGTGTTCCTGATGGCGCAGGCGGCCTATGCCTCGCTCCAGCGCACGCGCGGCAGCATCACGGCCATTGCCTCCATGTCGGGTCTGCACCCGCACCCGGGTTATGGCGGGTATTCACCGGCCAAGGCTGCGCTCATCATGCTGTGCCGCCAGCTGGCGCAGGAGTGGGGGCCTGAGGGCATCCGCACCAACACCGTGTGCCCAGGCATGGTCCGCACCCCGCTGACCGAAGCGGTGTACCAGGATGCCGACACCAAAGCACGACGCGAGGCCCTGGTGCCCATGGGGCGCATCGGCCAGCCCGACGACATTGGCCATGCGGTGCACTACCTGATCGGCTCGGGGGCCAGTTACGTCAACGGCCAGAACCTGGTCGTCGATGGCGGCGTGGCCGACCACATGCTGAGCATGATCCCGGGCCGCCCGGGCAAAGCGCCGGTGAAAGGCTGAACCATGAACACCGCTTACCTGGCGCAGAACTTCGGCCTGCAAGGTCGCACCGCCCTGGTCACTGGCTCGGCACGGGGCATTGGCCTGTCGATCGCCACCGCGCTGGGGCAGGCGGGGGCGCGTGTGGTCATCAACGACCTGCAGGCGGTCACCTGCGACGAGGCGGTACAGGCCTTGCAGGCTCAGGGCATCACCGCTCGCGCCGCGCCGTTTGATGTGGCGGACTTCGCTGCTGTGCAGGCCGCAGGCGATGCCCTTGATGCCGCGGGCTGGTCCATCGACATTCTGGCCAGCAACGCGGGCAACCAGAACCGCAAGGCCCTGGTGGAGATGAGCCGCGAGGAATGGCAGAAGATCCAGGATGTGCATGTGGGCGGCGCCTTCAACTGCACGCGGGTGTTTCTGCCGGGCATGAGCGCACGCGGTTTTGGTCGCGTGGTTCTGACCTCGTCGGTGTCGGCGCTGTCGACCATGCCGCTGATCGGGGCTTATTCCACGGCCAAGGCTTCGCTCAGTGCGTTGGCCCGGGCCATTGCGGTCGAGTACGGCGCCAAAGGCGTCACGGCCAATGCGATTGCGCCCGGCTTTGTGAAAACCGAGTTCACGGCAGGCTTGCAGCAACGCGACGGTTTTGAGGATTTTTTGCGTCAGGAAGTGCCGCAAAACCGCTGGGCCACGCCCGACGACATTGCGCCGGTGGTGCTATTTCTGGTGTCGCCTGCTGCGGGCTATGTGAACGGTCAGACCCTGGCCATCGACGGCGGCCTGCTGGCGCAGATGTGAGACCCTATCCGCTGGGGCCTGTCAGGGTGTGGGGGTGTCGTCGTCCGTACCCTGATCCAGCCGCTGCATGTTGTCCAGCAACTTGAGCAGGTAATGCAGGGTGTGGGTGATGTCACCCATCGAGAATTCGTGCAGGGCCTGGTCGTAATAGGCCTGGATTTTGGGTTGCGCCTGTTCCAGCCAGACCGTGCTGCCATGCGGGGTCATCCGGATCAGGCGTGAGCGGCGGTCCTTTTCATCGGGGGCCATGCTGATGTGTCCATCACGCTCCATGCGGCTGATCACGCCCGAGAGGTTCTGGCGACTGACCATCAGGTAGCGCGCCAGCTCGCCAACGCTGATGCCTTCGCTGGCATCGGGACGGGACAGTGCGCCCAGCACCGCCCATTGCTGGGTGGTCAGTCCTTCGCTTTCCACCGCCCGCGAGCCGGTTTTGTGCAGCATGTTGGCGCACTGGTAGAGCCGGAAAAAGACACGGTTGGCCAGTTCCATGCGCGCCAGCTGGGTGGACTGAGAAGTGAAGGGCATGCTTGAATATACCTTGTGCATGGGCCGATGCATTGGCCCGCAGCCGCTCAGGGCTCAGCCGTTTCTGGCGCCTGCCGCGAGGCCAGATAAATGCCCGGCAAGATCAGCAGGGCGCCCATGACATGGTGCCAACCCATGGACTCGCCCAGCACGGTCCAGGCGGTCAAGCCACCATACAAAGGGCCCAGATACAGGCTGGCGGCCACGCGGCTGGCGCCCAGCACTTTCTGGCAAAAGCCATAGGCCCAATACGCCCCGATGCCCGGCACCAAGGCCGCCGACAGCACCAGCCATGTGGCGGTACCGGACCATGCAGGGCGGTCAGGTGAGAGCCATTCGGCCACTGCAAACGGCAGCAACACCACAGCGCCTCCCAAGGCCGTGGCCGCCAGGCGCGCGGTGGCTCCCAGGGGGCTGGGCCATTTCTTGAGCAGCAGTGCATAAGCAGCCCATGACACCATGCACAGCACAATCCAGCCGTCACCCGCCACCCACTGCACCTGGCCCAGTGACAGCCATTGGCCTTTGACCACCACATGGAAAACGCCCGCCATGGCGATCAAGACGCCAGCGCCTTGGCGCCAGGAAAAGCGCTCGCCCAGCCACAGCACCGCACCCCAGGCGATGAGCACAGGTGAAGCGGCATAGATCAGGGCGATGTTGATGGCCGAGGTGGTCTGCGCCCCCCGGTAAACCCAAGCGCCACAAATGAGCATGCCCAAGGCCCCCAGCACCAGGTACTGCCAGGCGGCTTTCAAGGTGCTTTGGCGTTGGCGCCACAGCTCTTTACGGGCCACAACAGCCAGCATCAGACCGGCCAGGCCCCAGCGGCCCAGGGCGAGCACATGGGGCTGCACGACACCGGGCGCTGTGCGCGCCACGATGTAATTGACCGACCACAGCGCAGGGGTGAACCACAGCAGCCACAGGGCCAGACGGTGGCGGGATTCATGGAGAGAGAACAAAGACATACCTGTCGATTGTGCAGGCATAAAAAAACCGCCCCGGTTTGTGGCCGGGGCGGTTCAGAGACTCGGCGCCGTGTGGGCGCTGAATCTGATCTTGTGGTGATTTTTAGGCAGTCAGGCGGGCTTCCAGGGCTGCCTTGGTGTCCAGCAGGGCCTTGGGCAGGTGGTAGCTCAGCTGGGCAAAGTGTTCGTCGTGCAGCTTGAATTCGGCTTGCCAGGCGGCTTTGTCGATGTGGGTGACGGCCTTGAACTGGTCGGCGCTGAATTCGATGCCGTTCCAGTTGATCTCGGCGTAAGTGGGCGCCACGCCGAACATGGTTTCCTGGCCAGCGGCCTTGCCTTCCAGGCGGTCGATCATCCACTTGAGCACGCGCATGTTGTCGCCATAACCTGGCCAGACAAACGAGCCGTCTTCGCCCTTGCGGAACCAGTTGACGCAGTACATGGCGGGCAACTGGTGGCCAGCGGCTTTGGCCTTGGCGCCGGTGTCCAGCCAGTGCTGGAAGTAGTCGCTCATGTTGTAGCCGCAAAACGGCAGCATCGCAAACGGGTCGCGGCGCACCACGCCTTGCGCGCCAAAGGCGGCGGCTGTGGTCTCGGAGCCCATGGTCGCGGCCATGTAGACGCCTTCGGTCCAGCTGCGCGCTTCGGTCACGAGCGGCACGGTGGTCGAGCGGCGGCCACCGAACATGAAGGCGTCGATTGGCACGCCTGCGGCGTCGTCCCAGGCAGGGTCGAGCGCGGGGTTGTTGGTTGCGGCCACCGTAAAGCGTGCGTTGGGGTGCGCCGCCTTGGTGCCTTTTTCCTTGGCGATGGCCGGGGTCCAGTCATTGCCTTGCCAGTCGATCAAATGGTCGGGCAGCTTGCCGGTGTCCTTTTCCATGCCTTCCCACCAGACGTCGCCGTCGTCGGTCAGGGCCACGTTGGTGAAGATCACATCTTTGTGCAGGCTCAGCATGCAGTTGGGGTTGGTCTTCATGTTGGTGCCGGGGGCGACGCCGAAGTAACCCGCTTCGGGGTTGATGGCGTACATCTTGCCGTCGGCGTGGGGCTTGACCCAGGCGATGTCGTCGCCAATGGTGGTGACGCTCCAGCCTTCAAAGGCTTTCGGAGGCACCAGCATCGAGAAGTTGGTTTTGCCGCAGGCGCTGGGGAAGGCCGCTGCCACGTGGTACTTTTTGCCCTCAGGGTTGGTCACGCCCAGGATGAGCATGTGTTCGGCCAACCAACCTTGCTCGCGGCCCATGTTGGACGCAATGCGCAGCGCAAAGCACTTCTTGCCCAGCAGCGCGTTGCCGCCGTAGCCCGAACCGTAGGACCAGATTTCGCGGGTCTCGGGGTAGTGCACGATGTATTTGGTCGTGGGGTTGCAAGGCCAAGACGTGGTGTCTTTTTGACCGGCAGCCAAAGGTGCGCCCACGGTGTGCATGCAGGGCACGAAGTCGCCGTTGGTGCCCAGCACGTCGAACACGGCCTTGCCCATGCGGGTCATGATCTTCTGGTTGACGGCCACGTAGGCGCTGTCGGTCAACTCGATGCCGATGTGGCTGATGTGCGAGCCCAGCGGGCCCATGGAGAAAGGCACCACGTACATGGTGCGGCCGCTCATGCAACCGTCAAACAGGGGCTGCAGGGTGGCGCGCATCTGTGCGGGTTCCATCCAGTTGTTGGTGGGGCCTGCGTCTTCTTTCTTGGCCGAGCAGATGTAGGTGCGGTCTTCCACGCGGGCCACGTCGGACGGGTCAGAGCAGGCCAGGAAAGAACCGGGACGCTTGGCGGGGTTGAGCTTCTTGAAGGTGCCCGCGGCCACCAGCTCGGCGCACAGGCGGTCGTATTCTTCTTGCGAGCCGTCACACCAGTAAATGTTGGCGGGCTTGCACAGGGCGGCCATTTCGGCGACCCAGGCGATCAGCTTGGCGTTTTTGACGTAAGCCGGTGTGTTCAGGTTCAGGCCCTGCATCACGGGTGAGTTCATGGGAAAGCTCCAAAGTTTGAAAATCGTTTTTTCAAAGGCTCTGTGCAGGGGCTTTGAAAAAACGAATCGGGGGCTGACATACTGGCGTCATGCAGGGCATGTAACCGTCCAGTAACTGCGGGCCTCGATTTTAGGGAGACCGCCCGTTTCGTGCCTGTCATTTCAAGGAAAAACCCCTTTAAATCTATGCAAAAAATGCATGATGTTATGCCGTGTGGCTTGAGCACATCCG
>Ga0228702_1000522_pt1 | contig 28905 bp, 25 predicted proteins | sample McNCre217_Aug_MG_2_FD_178018 | JGI IMG/M metagenome (GOLD analysis project Ga0228702, IMG submission 178018) | Freshwater microbial communities from McNutts Creek, Athens, Georgia, United States - 20-17_Aug_MG | ecosystem: Environmental > Aquatic > Freshwater > Creek | place: USA: Georgia...
CCTGAGCCAGGATCAAACTCTCCATTGTAAATAATCTTTGGATGTTTGACTGCTCTTATTAATATAAGAAAATTGTCATTATCCTTGTCTTGAATGCTACTATTTCGACACTGTGATTTAAACACAGCATCTCTTCTTTATTTCTATCAACACGTCAAAGAACTCTTGTACCTCGATGTAAATCTTCCAAAGCAACCCGCTCTGTCGTGAACTTAATCACCTAATCTACTCTCAGTCTTGTTCTAGAAACCTTTTGTTCCTAGCGATTGGGAGTGCAAAGATGTAGGATTATTTTATATTCTACAAACCTGCACTCTAATTTTTTTATTTTTTTTTGTGAGGGAGGTTAATCCTGTGTTATTTAAAGGATAAAATATAATTTTTCTGCTTTCCGTTCCCGATTAAAAGGAATTTACCCTTGATTTTATCAAAAGTTAGTGCTGCAGCAGGGTCAGTAATTTTAACCTTATTTACACTGATGGCGTTGCCTTGGATGGCTTTTCTGGCTTCACCTTTGGAAGAACAGATCAGATTTTCTGTTCCTACACTGATGAGGTCGGTTAAGTTTTGGCATTCTGATAATAAAGCAGAGGAAACTTCGTATACTGGTAATTGTGCAATTAAAGCATCAGAGGCATTGCTTAATAGTTCTACCGCATCTTTCGAAAAGAGTAGGGCAGACGCTTCAATCACCAAGGCGCATATATCTGCTCCGTGAACGCGGGTGGTTACTTCTTCCGCAATGGCCTTTTGTAGGATACGTAAGTGTGGAGCTTCCGCATGGGCGCGTTCCATCTCTTCGATTTGATCTTTTGTATATAGTGTAAATACGCGGATTAAACGTGGGACGTCAGCGTCAGCTGCATTTAGCCAAAATTGATAAAAAGCAAAAGGAGATGTTCTACTTGGATCTAACCAAACATTTCCTGATTCTGATTTGCCAAATTTCGTTCCATCTGCCTTTGTTACTAAAGGAGTAGTTAAGGCGAAAGCGGCACGTTCCGTTGCATCTTCATCGTGCCCTTCTTTACGGCGAATGATTTCTGTACCCGTGGTGATATTTCCCCACTGATCAGAACCACCCATTTGAAGACGCACGTTTTTGGTCTTATATAAATGATAGAAATCGTATCCTTGTAATAATTGGTAGGAGAATTCAGTGAAGGAAATGCCGGTTTCTAGGCGTTTCTTGACTGAATCTTTGGACATCATATAATTAACGGTTAAGAATTTACCCGCTTCACGTAGGAAACCTAGGAAACTGAACTCTTTAAACCAATCGTAATTATTGACTAACTCAGCCGAATTAGCCCCGCCGTGGAATTCTAAAAATTTCTCTAGTTGAGCTTGAATGCCGATTTGATTCGCTCGAAGCGTATCTTCTGATAGAAAATCACGTTCAGCGGATTTTCCAGATGGGTCACCGATCATTCCGGTAGCACCACCCACTAAGGCAATCGGCTTATGACCAGCCAATTGAAAATGCTTTAAAAGCATGATCGCAGCTAAATTTCCAATATGAAGACTCGGTGCAGTAGGATCGAAACCGATATAGGCTACCGTCATTTCTTTGGCAAGCTGATCCTCTAAACCCGGAATCATATCGTGTAACATCCCTCTCCAACGTAATTCTTCAATGAAATTTGTCATAAATGATTGTTTTTTGCAAAAGTACTAAATATCCTTCTTTTTAAATAATAGAGACGAATCTCCATAACTAAGGAAGCGGTAATCATTTTCCAAAGCAGCCTCATACACCCGCTTCCAATCATCCCCAATCAGGGTGGCAATCAATACCAATAAGGTGGATTTAGGTTGATGAAAATTAGTAATGATGCCATCACAGAAATGCAAGGTATATCCCGGCATGATTAATATCTCCGTTTCAGCGACCCAGTGGCTCAGTTTCTGTTGTTTCATATAGGAAAGTACAGCATCTAGAGCTTCTTGAATCGAAGGAACAGATAATCGCTCCTCGTAGGCATATTCTTTAGGTAAAATTAGAACGCCATTAGCTATTGGCTTTTTATCTAGTAACCAAACACCGCTCCAATACAAACTTTCTAAGGCACGTAAGGCCGTGGTACCCACTGGAATAAAAGGTCCTTGATGTGATTTTAAAGTCTCAATCAGTTCCGGTGTAAAGACTAATTGTTCCCGGTGCATGGGATGTTTGCTGACATCTTCCTCTTTCACCGGCAAAAAGGTGCCTGCCCCCACATGTAAGGTGAGGTAGGTTTTTTGAATGGATCGTCGATCTAATTCTGATAGCACCTCGTCTGAAAAGTGCAAACTCGCTGTGGGTGCGGCTACGGCTCCTAGTTTTTTCGAAAATAAGGTCTGGTAGCGATCGCTATCACTTAATTCTGTATCCCGCTCCATGTAAGGAGGGAGGGGTATTTTGCCAATTTCTTCTAAAATGTGGGCAAAGCTTTTATCGGTTTCCCAGCTAATTCGAATCTGATTCAGGTCTCTATTAACCCATTGAAAGCTCAAATCGCCTTTTTGTAATACATCGCCCTCTTTCCAACGCTTTTTATTCCCTATCAAGCACTCCCAGCAGATTTCGCCTTTGCTTTCCATCAATTGCTCGGTGGGAGCGGAATCGGAAATGGGGTGCAATAAAAATAATTCAATGGCCACACCGTTTTCCTTAAAGAGGGGAATGCGGGCTGGAATTACTTTAGTATTATTAAATATTAAAAGGGAATTTCCAGGTAGTTGATCAGCTAAATTTCTGAATATGTTATGTTGTATAGCCCCGTCTTCGAAGACTAATAACTTAGAATCATGTCGATTAGCTAGCGGGAATTGAGCGATTTTAGATTCAGGTAAAGGGTAGTCAAAAGCCTGAATGGGAATATTCGGCAGTTGAATACTCATAGCTCCTCTTTGAATTTAGGACTCGCGAATAATCGTATAGGTAAATAGATTAGCCAAATCAATAGGAAAATAATCCCAAGCGAAGGGATATAGCTATAGTCGTTGTTTATCGTTCTTTCGTCATTTAACATCAATAAGGCTCTCATGACCAAAATCAAGTAGGTATTGATGATTGCAGGAAAAAAATGCAACCAATTGATAAATGTGTTTTTGATGGCTTCATTCCCTTTCTCGGCGAAAACAGGAAGCGTTTGAGACCAAGTAGTGGTAGGAATTTTGTCGATGGACTTGATTAATAAAAGGCTCAATACATTCAGTAAAGTGACAATTCCTGCCACTAAATAGAAGATCTCTTCTTTAGGTAAAAATCCATCCCCTCTGCCTGTTTCTCCAAAATGCACTGCTGTAGGATCAGGAAGCCCTCGGTAGATAAATAACAGGGAGATTCCGAATGCCACCATGGACAAAATTCGCCAAACTCGAGATGCAAAATGGTCTATCGACATAGTTGATTAAAATGTCTGCAAAATTAGTTTTGAAAATCATACCGACCTAATCTTTATTTCTATTATTTTTGTAGATAACCCCTTTACAATGGCAATCTATACGAAGAATGGAGATGGTGGATTTACCCGCTTAGCGGATGGAAAAGGATTGTCTAAGTCCGATGTTCGGATGGATGCCATCGGGGATATTGATGAATTGAATTGTCACCTGGGTGCTCTGGTTTGTCAGATCGAACCCCATTTAGCAGAATACCTGCAAGCGATTCAATCTAGTCTATTCGTTTTGGGTGCTCATGTAGCGAGTGATTCAAAGGAGTACTTAGGAAATATGAAGTTGATTTCCTTGCACGATATCGTCGCTATTGAGAAAATGATCGATGAAATTGACAGCAAAATAGAACCCATGCGCTTCTTCATTTTGCCGGGTGGACATCCGATTATTGCAGCGGCGCAAATTGCACGAACGGTTTGTCGTCGAGCGGAGCGAAGCTTGATTCGTTGGGTTCAAGTAGAAGAAAAAGAAGACTATGCGACTGCGATCGCGTATTTGAATAGATTATCAGATTACTTATTTATGATGTGCCGTTATTTGCACCATTCTCTAGGCATCCCTGAGATACCCTGGAATTCCGGCAAGTAGAAACAAAAATTTATGCAAGTTACCATTCAAAAAACGCCTAAATCTCGCTTAAGCGAGGTAGATTTTGACAATTTGGCTTTTGGCCGCAGTTTCGCTGATCACATGCTCGTCGCAGAATATGCGGATGGGGAATGGAAATCAGTCCAAATTCAACCTTATGGTCCCTTGTCTTACCAACCAGCCATGATGTCGATTCATTATGGTCAGGCTATTTTTGAAGGTATGAAAGCATATCGCTCGAAGCAAGGCGAAGTATTAGTTTTCCGACCAGAGGAAAACATGAAGCGCTTTAATAAATCAGCGGTTCGCATGTGCATGCCTGAGGTTCCTGAGGAGATATTCTTAGGTGGTTTGAAAAAATTAATCGAGTTAGATAATGCCTGGGTTCCTGAAAAGGATGGTTGCTCTTTGTATATACGTCCTTTTATGTTTGCAACGGATGAGTATGTAGGTGTTTCTCCTTCAACCACATACAAGTTCATTATCTTTAATTGCCCGGTAGGATCCTATTATTCGAAACCTTTGCGCGTTCGTGTGGAGACAGAATTTATTCGTGCTGCGAAAGGTGGAGTAGGTTTTGCGAAAAATGCGGGTAATTATGGAGGTTCTTTATACCCAACTGTTCAGGCGAATAAGGCGGGTTATGATCAAATTATCTGGACAGATGCGGCCACGCATCAATATGTAGAAGAAGCGGGTACGATGAACTTGATGTTTATCATAAATGGTGCTTTAGTAACGGCTCCTACAGGCGATACGATTCTTGACGGGGTTACTAGAAAGTCGGTGATTCAGATTGCCAAAGATTGGGGTGTGGAAGTACAAGAACGTTTGTTATCCGTGAAGGAATTAGTAGAAGGAATTAGTTCAGGAGCGGTTACAGAAGCATTTGGTGCAGGAACCGCTGCCGTAATTGCGCCTATCCAAACGATCGGTTTTGAAGGTAAAGATTATGAATTACCAGCGCGCACAGCGGGAGATTTCTCCGCTAAAGTGTTTACGGAAATCAGTCAGATTCGCTTAGGTGAAATCGCTGATACACGTGGTTGGATTTATAAAATTTAATGAACAGCTGTAAAGCTGATTTTAATGCCCGGATCCTTGGGAGTACTAACGTTCTCTAAATGGATTCGGGTATTATTGTTTTTAGTCCAATTTATTTCTTTTCCTTTTATCTCTGATGGGCCAAATTTAGCATCTAAATAGGCCTTCCAATGATCCATTAGTGGTTGTACGTCTGTGCTAGCCTCAACAAAAATATCAAAGTCGATTTCTTCTAATTTGTTTTGCTCGTTAGGGATATAGGTGATGTCACTAAAATTGAGATCGGTGTCATCAAAATAAACGGTATACGATTTTCCTTTATCGGGTTGCGATTCAGCTAATTCTAAGGTGTCATTTAGGGTCGAGAAATCTTGCCCCCAGCTGGTGTTACGAATGATTTTAGCGGGACTAAGTGTCAATTTTTGAACCCATTCTCCGCTATTTTCCCATGCAGCAGTTATGGCTTCTGATTGCGCACTCTCCTTGTTGTCGCTCTGTTTCTCTTGGTTACAAGATAGCAAATAGAATCCTAGACTGGCAAAAACAAAAATGCGTCTGATTGGAACAAATAGTTTATTTAGTGGATTCTTCATGCGATTGCAGCCTCAGTCTTTGTTATTTATTTATCAAAAATAAATGAATTTCGCCATTCATAATAAAAAATGTTATTTTTGGGAATATTTAACTGAACTTATGGCTTAGGCCAAGACGATATACAAGATTATTAGTGGTTAGGTATTTTTAAAATGAGCTGGTTTTTAACCGGCTTTTTTTTTGCCTAAAACTCCCGACCAATACTAACTACTAATCCTGATTTACCGCTATTGATGACCGGAACGCCTAATTTACAAACGAAATTATAATAGGTCACGATGTCAAAACCTAATCCCATTCCATAGATCCAGCGATTAGAAAATCGGCTACTTGTTAACTCCGGATGAGCCTGATACACATAAGCGAAATCAAAAAATACGGTAGGATAGATGGCTATCGGCATTTGGTTGAACTGCTTATAAGGAATGAATTTCAATGGAATCACTCGATTGAAAAGTTGATATTTAAATGTGTTTTTAGAAAGGAGGTAGTTTGTGCCATCGATGACATTTAGTTCATAGCCTCTCACATTATCATTTCCATAACCTAGCGCCTGCAAATTCGCATAGGGAATATTTCGATTTTCCTGTGTGATTTTACCTTTCCATTGCGTAGTGACAAAGAAATTAGTACCTAGATCGAAAAAATAGGCGATTGAAGCCTTCAGGTCCCAATAATTCAATGCGTCTTGTGCTAAAATGCCATAGAAATTATATCCGAAGTCGATTTTTTTACCTCGAAGAGGATAGGGAGCGTAATCTCTGAAGTCATACGAATACGCGTAGGTAAGCTGTAAGAAATTCTGTTCGTTCGATCCCTTGTAATAGTAATTGGGATTTAATTGTCTTATGGTATCAGCGACCACGGAATGACTATATCTGATTTCAGCATAATGGTAATCGTAAAATTGCAAGCGTTTTCGAAGACTCAGAGCGCCGCTCCAGCGTTCTCTCAATATTTTATCACTACTTAAATTATTTAAGGTGTCATTAATGGTTCGAAAGGCGAGGTTTTTATTCGTTGTGTAGGTCAAAGAGGCCCCTAATCCGAGTGTCTTTTTTCGATCAATATAAGGGTTAGAATAGCCTAATTCAAGGCGTTGGGTGTATCCTGTTTCCGCTTTGAAACTCAACTTTTCATTTCGGCCTCTAAAGTTGTTGTGGATAAAATGGGCACCATAAATGGTTCGATCCATCGAATGTCCTCTAGACCACCAATCGTTTAAATTTCTATCCGCTAATTGAAAGATCGGATAACCTAATAGATACCATTGTTCTAGGAATTCGTAAGTTATTTGAATATGCTCGGGTTTGTTTTGGTGGTAATCCCCCTTCACCCAAATAAACAAATTCGTATTCGTAAGTTTTCTTCGATTGAATTCGAGTCGCGCATCTAGTTCAGAAACAAGCACAGTGTCGCCTGTATGGAGGTCAAGTTCCCGTCTTAGGATGTTATCACGCGTTTTATCATTGCCCTTGAAAAGGACGCTATCCACTATAACAAATTGTGCACTTGCCAATTTCGGTAGAAAAAGGCAAAGCAAAACAAGTGGTAGAAGGCGGTACATTTTCACCCCGCAATTTAGTCATTTAGAGCGATTTATTCATAAATAATCGTCTCAGGGCTTTGGTACCAATCCTCGAAACGAGTTTGGTATTTTTTCTCAATCGATGGTCGTTTGATCTTCATAGTGGGAGTCAAACATTCGTTTTCAATCGTCCAATCTTCTTTTACGATGACTATTTTCTTCAAATGTTCGTAATTCTTTAGGGAAGGATTGACCTCATTTCGTAGTGCCAGGAATGAATTCTCTAGCTCAGTTGGGTCAGTCGATTTGCCCAAAGCACTAAGTACCACTAATACGATGGGTTGAGGAAGATTGAGTCCTACCACACAAACTTGTTCTACAAATTCATGAATATTTAACTTGTTTTCGATAGGAGCCGGGGCAACGTAGTGGCCTTTAGCTGTTTTGAAATTATCCTTCACTCGACCGATGATAGATAAGAAGCCATCCTCATCAAGTTTTCCCTGATCACCCGTTTTTAACCAGCCATCTGCTGAAAATAATTCGTATGTTAATTCGGGTTCTTTGAAATAACCAGTCGTATTGTAGGCAGCCCTCATCTGAATTTCATGACTTTCTGGGTCTATACGTGTTTCGCAATCAGGATGCACCCTGCCCACCGAGCCTAGTTTTATTTGATCTCGCGGCATCACCGCATTTAAACCCATGTTTTCCGTCATTCCGTAGGCCTCTTGGATGTATATGCCTAGTTTTTGGTACCAAATCATGAGTTCCTCCGAAATGGGAGCAGCTCCTGTTACCGCGAGTTGCGTGGCGTCTAAGCCCAGACCTTTCTGGATTTTTTTCTGGATGATATTTTTTAAAATGGGTATTTTAAGCAGTAAGTCTAATTTTTTTTGACCTCCTATTTTTTGCAGGATTCCCTCTTGGAATTTAGCCCAAATACGAGGTACGGCTAAGAAATGGGTGGGTCTGGCACTGGCTAAGTTTTTAGCGAAAGTGTCTAAATTTTCGACAAAATAGATCGTACCACCCGCCGCGGTTGCCGCAAATTCGACGAAATTACGTTCTGCTATGTGGCATAAAGGTAAATAGGAGATAAATCGGGTAGATGGAAGATCTAATAATGCGATTTCGCGCGCCATGTTAATGCCCGCCTCTATGCCTCCATAGGTAATCATCACCCCCTTAGGCATTCCTGTTGTGCCTGAAGTGTAAACAATGGTCGCAATATCCTCTGGCTTAGGCTGAGGAATTGACTTTATTTCGGTTTCGGATGCCAAAACATCCGACCACTGTATTCCTGATTTTTCAGCACTTTCTGGCGTATGTAGGAGTAAAATGTCTTCAGGAATTCCGTCTTTTATTTTATCCCACTGATCAAGTTTGCCTACGATTAAAATTTGGCACTCTGAGTGGACTAAAACTTGATGCAATTGCTCTTTTGTTAGTGTGGCGTAGAAGGGGACAGATATCCCGCCCGCAGCCGCAATGGCTAAGTCAGCCATCATCCAATGAGCAGAATTTTTAGACAAAATGCCTATGTTCTTTTTACCGCTATTTAGCTTTTTCTGGAGGAAATTAGCGAGCTTTTTGACCTCGTTTGCAGCACTCTGATACGTATAGTCAACGTATTGATTTCCTTTAGGTTGTCTTAAATAAAGATGGTTAGGAGTGTGGTTTGCCCAATGAAGGAAGTTCTCCAAATTACTTTGGTAATGCGAAATCATGTATCGAGTTTAGAGGTCTTACGCATTAAAAATAAAACTTATTTCCTTTAAATCATAGGATTCTACCGTGAATTCTTTTTCAATTTCCAATAAGCCTTGTTCGTTAACCCCTAGGATTTTTCCTTCAAATCGTTCGTCAGAGGCTTCAAAGGTGGCCCATTCTAAGCGGCGAAATAATTTTTCGTGGTAGATTTCGTCAATTGTCGAAAAGGCTTTATTGGTGAATAGGGTATATGCTTCTTCGATTCCTTGAGCAATGTAGTCGTAAATCATTGTCAGCGGAATAGCCTGATGAAGGTCTAAATATGAACGAAGTGAGGTACCTCGTAAATTTTCAAAATGTGTCTGGTTAATATTTAGGCCTATGCCAATGATGGAAAAGTTCCATTTGCCTGCCTGGAAATTATTCTCAATTAAAATGCCACCCATTTTGACTCCATCGAGGTAAATGTCATTAGGCCACTTGATCTCAAAATTAAAATTTTCTCTTTGCGTAGCTCTGGACCAAGATTCCAAACCAGCTAAAATTCCGTTTGCAATCGCCTTGCTTAGGTAGAATTGCTTTTCTACCAGTTCGTGTGGTGGGCGCAATAAAAAGGAAAGGGTTAAGTTTTGATTAGGCTCTACCTGCCAAGTGTTTCCGCGTTGTCCCCGACCTGCTGTTTGATGCCCCGCAATCCAGGTAAATCCCTCTGGAAAATCCCCATTTAAAGCCTCCTGAAAGGCTAAAGAATTCGTCGAAGGGCAAATGTCTAGATATTTGCTCTTTTTGCCAACGAAGCGGGTAGGGGCTTGGTAATTGTTCAATTATTATTTGTAATTTTAGGGTTACAAGAACAAATTTAGATTTTTATTCGTTATTGGTTTCTTGTTACACAAATTAATACTGAAAAAACATTTATGAGTAAAACGCTTAAGAAAACCGCTAAGCAAGTCGAGGCGTCAGAGGAAATGGTTAGCTGGGTGGTGAAAGGCATGCAGGATAAGAAAGCACAAGAAATCACGGTGTTAGATTTACGTCAGGTAGACAATGCGTTTACTGATTTTTTTGTGATTTGTTCGGGTACGTCTGATACCCAAATTGATGCAATCGCTGATTCAGTCGACAAGGAAGTGTGGGAGTCAGGTAAAATTCATGTGCATGCGGTAGAGGGAAAAGCAAATCGCGAATGGATTTTGATGGATTATTACGATGTCATTGTACACGTATTTTTGAAAGACAAGCGTGCGTTTTTCAAATTAGAAGAGTTGTGGGGAGATGCAAAATTCACGGTAATACCCGATTAATTTTATTTTAGATTTATAGAACCTTTGCATCTGAACGGGTGTTTAATGCCCAACAATAAAAATCAAAATGGCCAAACAAGGGAACAATTTTAAGAACGCTAAGCGCTCAGGTTTACAACCAAGAATGCCTAAGAAACCCGTTGGAGGATTTCAAAGCTGGATGGTAGTCGGTTTAGTAATTGCAGTTATCAGTATGTTTTTCTTCTCGAAAGAGACCACATTACAGCCTATCACCATCAAGCAGTTTGAGTCCATGTTGATTCAAAAGGAGGTAGAGAAGGTCGTAATCGTGAATGATAAAATAGTGGAAGTAAGCCTTAAACCGGCATTTATTCCCAAGTATTTTAAGAAAAACACCACGCAGAAATTAGTTCCTGCTACGCAAGTTCCACATTTCGAATTCGAGATTAATTCAAAAGAAAGTTTCGAACGTTTTCTAGAAGATCGTCAAAAAACCTTCCCGCGTAACGAGCAAATTATGGCCTCTCCTGAGACTAGAACGGGTCCTTTGGATTGGTTAGGTACCTGGGGATTCTTTATTTTAATGGGTTTAAGTTTCTACTTCCTATTCTTCCGAATGGGTGGTGGCGCAGGCGGAGGAGGTCAAATCTTTAACATAGGGCGTTCTCGAGCTACGTTAATCGAAGGCGAATCGAAAGTGAAGATTACGTTTAATGACGTAGCTGGCTTAGATGAAGCGAAAGAAGAGATTCAAGAGATCGTAGAGTTTTTAAAGTTCCCTAAAAAATTCACTGATTTAGGTGGTAAAATCCCGAAAGGTGCTTTGCTAGTAGGCCCTCCAGGTACAGGTAAAACCTTGTTAGCGAAAGCGGTGGCAGGTGAAGCGGGTGTTCCTTTCTTCTCCCTTTCAGGCTCTGATTTCGTGGAGATGTTTGTAGGGGTAGGTGCTGCACGTGTGCGTGATTTATTTAAACAAGCGAAAGAAAAAGCACCTTGTATTATCTTCATTGATGAGATCGATGCAGTAGGTCGCTCTCGTGGCCGTGGCTCTATGCCTGGCGGAAATGATGAGCGTGAGAATACCCTTAACTCTCTTTTAGTTGAGATGGATGGTTTTGCAACTGATTCAGGTATCATTATCATGGCGGCGACTAACCGTCCGGATGTATTGGATCCAGCATTATTGCGCCCAGGTCGTTTTGATCGTCAAATCTCAATTGATAAACCCGATATTATTGGTCGTGAAGCGATTTTCAAAGTGCACTTGAAACCGTTGAAATTAGCGGCAGATACAGATCCGAAAGAGTTAGCTGCTCAAACTCCAGGTTTCGCTGGAGCGGAGATTGCCAATGTTTGTAATGAGGCGGCATTAATTGCTGCGCGTCGTTCTAAGACTGCGGTAGATATGAATGATTTCCAAGAGGCGATGGATCGCGTAATTGGAGGTTTGGAAAAGAAAAACAAATTGATTTCTCCAGAAGAGAAGAAAATTGTGGCCTTCCACGAGGCTGGTCACGCCATTGCTGGTTGGTTCTTGGAGCATGCGAATCCTTTAGTGAAAGTTTCCATCGTACCTCGTGGGGTAGCCGCTTTAGGTTATGCGCAGTATTTGCCTAAAGAGCAATTTTTGTACCGTACAGAGCAATTGATGGATGAAATGTGTGTGACTTTGGGTGGTCGTGCGGCGGAAGAAATTGTCTTTGGCAAGATCTCCACAGGCGCGCAAAACGACTTAGAGCGCATCACAAAATTAGCCTACTCCATGGTGACCATATATGGTATGAACGACAAATTAGGCAATATTTCGTACTATGATTCTAAAGGTTCAGAGTACCAATTTAACAAGCCCTATTCGGAAACGACAGCACGCGAAATTGATGAGGAAGTTCGCAAAATCATCAAGGAAGCGTATGATCGTACAAAGAAGTTGTTAAAATCGAAACAAGATAAGTTGACGATTTTAGCCGAGCAATTATTGAAAAAAGAGGTGTTGTTTCAGAGCGATTTAGAGGCATTAGTTGGTCCTCGACCATTCGAGCAATTGACGTCCTACCAAGAGTTTATCAAGGGGGAGACGGAGAAAAAACGCAAGGATGCAAAAGATGAGCGTGATTTAGCGGAGGAGAAGAAGAATGCGCCTAAAAAGGCTCCTGTAGCAAAGAAGGCTGCAGCCGTTAAAAAGGCACCTGCAAAAAAAGCAGATTCAGCGAAGGAAGTAGCTGTAAAACCGAGAGCTAGAAAACCAAAATCGACTGATAGTTAATCAACTGGGTGCCCATCTGGGTGCCCATTTTTTTGTATGATTCATATTAACCTGACATCTGGGAAAAAAGTCTATTTCGCCTCGGATTTTCATTTCGGATTTCCAGATGAAAAGACCTCTAGGGAACGAGAGAAAGTAGTAGTCTCTTGGTTAGATCAGGTGCAGAAAGATGCCCAAGATCTATTCTTGATGGGTGATTTATTTGATTTTTGGTATGAATATAAAACGGCGGTTCCACGCGGTTATGTTCGCTTTTTAGGCAAACTAGCTGAATTAGCCGATCAAGGTATTCAGATTCATATTTTTGTAGGTAACCACGATCTTTGGATGTGGGATTACTTTGAAAATGAGTTGGGAGCGAATATTTACAGAGAACCTAGTGATTTGAAAATCACCACTGCTGAGAAATCATTTCAATTACATGTAGGCCACGGGGATGGTTTAGGGCCAGGAGATCTTGGATATAAGTTATTAAAGAAAGTGTTTACGAATTCTCTAGCCCAATGGCTATTCGGATTTTTGCATCCAAACTTGGGAATTAGTTTAGCTAATTTTTGGTCCTCTACGCGAAAAGAAAGTACCATCGCAAAAGGTGAAGATGCCTTCGATCCAGCAACAGATTTTATACTGTCTTATGTACGTGATGTAGCTACGAAAAAGCCAGATGTAGAGGCTTTTGTTTTTGGTCACCGGCATCATCCGATTACCTTCCCATTAGCGGTTGCAAGTACTTATTACAACTTAGGGGATTGGTTCAATCCTCATTTTAAAAATGCATATTACCTCCAAATTGATGAAAATAAAATCGACTTTATTCATTTTAACGCTGATTCTAGCGTTTAATTCTATTGCACAACAAACTACGGAACAATGGCGTCCAGCCATTCATTTTACGCCTAAGGTTAACTGGACAAACGATCCCAACGGATTAATTTATATCAACGGAACTTACCACTTATTTTACCAGCATAACCCGAAAGGCAATGAGTGGGGAAATATGAGCTGGGGTCATGCAAAAAGTAAGGACTTACTTCATTGGGAAGAGTTGCCAGTCGCCATTCCACATGGGAAAGAATACATATTCTCCGGATGTGTGGTATACGATAAGGACCACGTTTCGGGTTTAGGGGATCCCACAAAGCCTTTATTGATTGCCATTTATACGGCTGATTATCCCAATACCTTACAGGAACAGCATTTGGCTTTTTCCAATGATGAGGGATTGACTTGGACGAAATACGATAAGAATCCGGTTTTAAGCATCAATTTGAAGGATTTCAGAGATCCTAACATTATTTGGCATACCCCATCAAAGCAATATGTCATGACGGTAGTGAAACCTTGGGAATATACGGCTCAGTTTTATGGGTCAAAGGACTTGATTCATTGGTCGCTATTGAGCGAATTTGTTCAGCAGGGTGACATCGATATGATTTGGGAATGTCCTTCTTTATTAGAATTGCCGGTGGAGAATTCAAAGGAAACGAAATGGGTGTTAGCCCTATCGAGCCAAGGACCTTATAAGAAAACAGTGGGTATGCAGTATTTTGTGGGAGATTTTGACGGCAAAACATTCAAGAATGATGCCCCGAAGGAGCAAGTGAATTATGTGGATTTTGGACGTGACTTCTATGCAGCTATCCCTTTTTACAATACGGTGGACAAGGAGACTTTTTGGTTAGGTTGGATGTTAAGTTGGTCCTATGGAAAAGAGCAACCGACCTTCCCTTGGAAAGGCCAAATGTCACTACCTAGAACCCTGTCTTTAGTTCGCACTTCTCAGGGTTTAAAATTAAAGCAGGTATTCAAGCCTAATTTTGCTAGTCAAAAGCCTAGTTTTGAGGCTAAAAACCTGGTTATTGATGGTTCCAAAATGCTATCGGGAATCAAGTTTCTGCAAAATAAGACCTATATGGTGGAGCTTCGAGTAGATGCGTCCCGAGCAAAGCAATGGGGACTTGAAATAGGGGATGAGGCGAAAGAAAACCCAGAATTAACTCGAGTGGGCTTTGATGAAAAAAGTCAAGATTGGTTTATTGATCGCCGATTAAGTGGTGTGATACCTGCTCCAGGATTTGATATGATTCAATCAGCGCCATTTATTCCAGGTGGCGATAAGGCATTTCAATTAGTAGTTGATCGGTCGACTTTAGAACTTCTCGCACAAGACGGAACGGTCGCTATCAGTTCCTTACGTTTTCCGAAGAACAAAGAGTCCCTAAAATTAGTCTCGCAGGGAGGTGAAATCAGGGTAAAGGAATTGCGTATTTGGGAGATTAAATAGCGATTTTTTGCTATCTTCACAGAATTGTATTTTAACCAAGAAACGAATGTCGCAATTTCATACACGCTTAGAGGTCATGTCAGAATTGGCCAAAAACATGGATACCTACGTAAAGGACTACTTAGTCCCGATCGATACCAATTGGCAGCCAGCAGACATGTTACCTGATGCGACGAAAGATTCGTTCTTTGCAGATGTGAAAGCTTTACAAGAAGCCGCGAATGAATTGCCTTATGACTATTGGGCTGTTTTAGTGGGTGATACCATTACTGAAGAAGCCCTTCCTACGTATGAGTCGTGGTTATTAGGTATGGATACAGTTAATCATGTCGACCAAAATGATGGCTGGGCGCGTTGGATTCGTACCTGGACCGCTGAGGAGAATCGACACGGTAATCTATTAGGTACCTATTTGTATTTGTCTGGCAAGGTAGATATGAAGGCAGTGGCTGTTTCTACACAGTATTTAATTGCGGACGGTTTTGATATTGGAACCTCTGCAGATCCTTACCGTAACTTCGTTTATACTTCGTTTCAAGAATTAGCAACGAATATCTCGCACCGTCGTACCGCTTCTTTAGCGAAGCAACACGGTAATTCACTTTTATCTCGTATGTGTGCTCAGATTGCCGCAGATGAGCTTCGTCACCACAAAGCCTACCGCGCTTTCGTATCAGAGATTTTCAATTTAGATCCGAACGAAATGATGATCGCTTTTGCGGATATGATGAAAAAGAAAATCGTTATGCCAGCGCATTTCTTGCGGGAGATTAATGGAGCTAAAAGTTCTTTATTTGAGCATTTTTCTGATGCTGCACAACGTCTAGGTGTTTATACGACACAAGACTATGTAACCATTATGAAGGGCTTAGTAAGCGACTGGAATATCGAAAATATGACAGGATTGAATGAAACGTCAGAAAAAGCGCGTGATTACGTAGCAAATTTACCCGCGCGTTTAGAAAAATTAGCAGATCGAGTTAAGGTGCCAGAATTGGCGTATCCTTTCTCTTGGATTGCCTAAAGATGTCCATAAAGTTATCCATGGATGAGCTGAATAGGCTCGACGTATCCACTTATAAAACCACGGAGAAATTCCCCTATGTGATCGTTTTAGATGACATTAGGAGTATGAATAATATAGGTTCGGCCTTTCGTACAGGAGATGCCTTTAAATGTGCTGCCATACACTTGTGTGGTATTACCGCGCAACCGCCTCACAGAGAAATTTCCAAGACTGCTTTGGGGGCAGATGAATCTGTCGACTGGCTTTATTTTGCCGATCCGGCAGACAGTCGTAAGGCATTGCGTGAAACAGGTTATCAAATCGTCTGTGTGGAACAGGTGCAGGGCTCTGTTTCTTTAGAAAACTTCACTCCGATTCAAGGTCAAAAATATGCTTTCGTTTTCGGGAATGAGGTTTTTGGAGTAAATGATGCTTGGATTCATGAGGCGGATTTTAGTTTGGAAATTCCTCAGTTTGGAACGAAGCATTCATTAAATGTTTCCGTGAGTATGGGTGTAGTGATCTGGGATTTTGTTTCTAAAATCATCGCATAAAATCATTTATCCAGTATTTATTGCGTTCATCCTTTTATCTGGATTTGAACGCATTTTTTGTTTAAATTCGACTCATTAAATTCAATACATGATTTTATCAATTCAAAACGTGGTGAAGCGGTATGCAGAACACACGGCGCTTGCTGGGGTAAGTTTAGAGATACCGAAAGGACAGATTTTTGGCCTTTTAGGGCCAAACGGTGCGGGTAAAACATCACTTATTCGTATTATCAATCAGATAACGGCACCGGATGAAGGTCAGGTTATTTTTGATGGCGAATTGTTACAGCCTAAGCATGTAGAGCTAATTGGGTATTTGCCAGAAGAGCGCGGTTTATACAAGAAGATGAAGGTAGGGGAGCAGTTGATGTATTTAGCGCAATTAAAGGGCCTTTCTAGGACTGAGGCGCAGAATAGATTAAAGGATTGGTTTATTCGCTTAGATATTAAAGATTGGTGGAATAAACCGGTGGATGATCTTTCAAAAGGAATGCAACAAAAGACCCAATTCATCGCTACTGTCGTTCACGAGCCTAAACTATTGATTTTAGATGAGCCATTTTCTGGTTTTGATCCTATTAACGCCAATATGCTGAAAGAGGAGATCTTAGGCTTAAAAGAGCGCGGAACGACTATCCTATTCTCTACCCACCGAATGGAATCGGTCGAAGAGCTGTGTGATAGCATCGCGTTAATTAATCATTCTCAGGTCGTTTTGACGGGAGAGAAAGAAGAAGTCCGCAATCGTTACAAAAAGGACGAATATGCGATTAAGTTTTCAGGTGCTCTATCTGACACGGCTGCCTTCCAAGTAGTCTCTGTTGATGACTCTGGGAATTCAGCTATCATCAAATTAACACAGGCAGATGGTACCAATAAGGCTATTGCCGCGCTGATTAAGCAGGTAGATTTGCTGGAGTTTAAAGAGCTAATTCCCTCCTTTAACGACATTTTTATTCAAGTGGTAGAAGAAACGAAATAAGCGATGAACAAGATATTATTAGTCATACAACGAGAGTATTTGACTCGTATTCAAAAGAAATCGTTCTGGATTGCGTCCCTATTGGGTCCAATTTTAATTACGGCCATCTATGCGGTGCCTATTTGGCTGGCAACACAAGATAAGGAGGTAAAGCGAATTGAGGTAGTAGATGAGAGTGGTTTGTTTCAAACAGCGGATCTAGTGGATAAGGAGGTGGAATTTAAGTTAGTGAATAAGCCTGTTGCAGATTTGAAAGCTAATTTTGCCAAAGAAGGATATACCGCCCTCGTTCATCTTCCGAAGGATATTTTGAGCAATGGGAAGGATTTGAAAATATACTCCGAGAAGAATTTGAGCCTCTCATTGAAGTCCTCTATTGAGCGTGTTATCGAGAAAAAAGTACGTGCGGTATTGATGAAAGAGGCAGGTATTGCCTCGGAAGTCTATGAAAAAACACAGGTGGATGTAGGAAGTGAGACGGTTACAGTTTCAGAAAAAGGGGATGAAACAAGTTCTTCTTCTGGTGGTGCGATGATTCTAGCTGGGGTAATGGGTTTGTTGCTGTACATAACACTTTTGTTGTATGGTTCACAAGTAATGAATGGGGTAATAGAGGAGAAAAGTAGTCGAATTATCGAGGTGATTATTTCTTCTATTAAGCCTTATCAATTAATGTTAGGAAAGATTTTAGGCGTAGGAATGGTAGGTTTAACGCAGTTTTTATTGTGGATCGTCTTAACAATTGGTCTGTCACAGGTTGCCTCTAAATTCTACCAAACTAGCCCGATTCAACAGAAGATGGAGCAAGTAAAGAAGGCGGATCCTAAAGTAGCGAAAGAGCTTAATGATGCCTCGCCGATGGCGGAAGTGACGAAAGTGATTGAGAGCACTAATATCCCGCTGGTGGTAGGCGGCTTTTTATTCTATTTCTTGTTTGGTTATTTACTTTATAGCTCTCTTTTTGCGGCCATTGGCAGTGCGGTGGAGAGTGCCACAGAAGCCCAGCAATTCACTTTTATTGTGATGCTGCCCATTATTGCAGCCTTCATGATGGCTCAGTTTACGATGCAGGATCCCGATAGTACGATGGCGTTTTGGGCTTCTATGATTCCGTTTACATCGCCTATTAATATGATGGTTCGTTTGCCTTACGGTGTTCCAGCGTGGGAATTAGCCACATCGATGACCTTATTGGTCTTAGGATTTCTTGCCTGCAGCTGGATTTCGGCCCGCATTTACCGTATCGGAATTTTGATGTATGGTAAGAAAGTAACGGTAAAAGAGATGGCTAAATGGCTGTTTTACAAAGGGTAATTAAGTATTTAGCCAATTATCTAATTCTTCTGGTTTGAATCCAGCGAAACATCTGTCATTTTGCACCAAAATAGGTCGCTTGATGGCAGATGTTTTTTCTTGTAGGTAGGTGAATACATCTAGATTAGCTTTTTCCGTATCGCTTAGCTGTCGATAGGTGCTTCCTTGTTTGTTCAATACGGTCTCTTCTCCTAATTGTTCCATGAAATAGCGTAATTGATCCGCTGAAATGCCCTTTTTCTTGTAATCGTGGAACTCATAGGGGATGCCTTTTTCGCTTAAATAGTCAAACGTTTTTTTCATCGTATTGCAGGCAGGAATTCCGTAAATTTTGAGCATCTTAATGTTTTTGGTGGTATTTTTGTAGACTAAGACAAATTTAATACAAAACATCGTATGGAGTATAGAATTGAAAAAGATACTATGGGTAAGGTGCAAGTGCCTGCTCATGTTTATTGGGGTGCTCAGACACAACGTTCTATTGAGAATTTCCCCATTGCTCAGGATATAAATAAGATGCCTAAAGAGATCATTCGGGCCTTTGCTTATTTAAAAAAGGCAGCGGCCATCACGAATTTCGAGGCAGGTGTATTAGATGAGGCGAAGAAAAATTTAATTGGTCAGGTTTGTGATGAGATTTTAGGTGGCCAATGGGCAGATCAATTCCCTTTAGTGGTTTGGCAAACAGGTTCTGGTACGCAATCGAACATGAATTGCAATGAAGTAATTGCCTACCGTGCACATGTTTTACAAGGCGGAAGTTTGTTAGATGAGCAGAAATTTGTTCATCCAAACGATGATGTAAATAAGTCCCAATCTTCCAATGATACGTTCCCTACAGCGATGCATATCGCGGCTTATCAAGCATTAGTCGAGGTGACTATTCCTGGAATCACGAAATTACGTGATACATTGGCTGCAAAGGCGAAAGCGTTTAAAAACGTAGTTAAAATAGGTCGTACACACTTTATGGATGCGACTCCATTAACATTGGGTCAAGAATTCTCGGGCTATGTTTCGCAATTAGATCACGGTTTACGTGCCATCAATAATTCGTTAGCGCACTTATCTGAGTTAGCATTAGGAGGAACGGCCGTAGGAACGGGTATTAATACCCCTAAAGGCTATTCAGAGAACGTTGCAAAGCACATTGCAGCTTTAACTGGATTACCTTTTGTAACGGCTGAAAACAAGTTTGAGGCCTTAGCTGCCCACGATGCGATCGTAGAGGCACACGGAGCCCTAAAAACAGTAGCAGTGAGCTTAATGAAGATCGGAAACGATGTGCGTATGCTTTCTTCGGGCCCTCGTTCAGGAATTGGTGAGATTTATATTCCAGATAATGAGCCAGGCTCTTCTATCATGCCAGGTAAGGTAAATCCTACGCAATGTGAGGCGATGACGATGGTAGCTGCGCAAGTGATGGGTAATGACGTAGCTATCGGAATCGGTGGTTCTAACGGCCATTTTGAATTGAATGTGTTCAAGCCAGTGATGATCTACAACTTCTTACACTCAGCTCGTTTAATCGGGGATGTGTGTGTGGCATTTAATGACAAGTGTGCGGTAGGTATCGAGCCTTTGCATGAGAACATTAAGAAGCACGTAAATAATTCGTTAATGTTAGTTACAGCCTTAAATACGAAGATCGGATACTACAAAGCGGCAGAGATTGCTCAGACGGCACACAAAAATGGCTCTACGCTTAAGGAAACGGCGATTTCTCTGGGTTATTTAACGGCCGAAGAGTTTGATGCGTGGGTAAAGCCTGAGAATATGGTAGGCGAGATCAATCTATAAGGAGAAGAAAAATACGCGATTCTCGTCGCGAATAAATAAAAAAAGCCCATACGTAATGTATGGGCCTTTTTTTATGGGTTTAGTAGGCATTTAAGCCATTTCTCTCAACTCGAGGCTATAAAACTCGTTAGGGAAGGGAAAACTTTTGGCAATTTCTTCGGCGACTTCCAAACCTGGTAAAATCAGTGTAACGATCTGAGAAATTTCTCCGCCGTCAACTTGCGAGATCAGTAGGTGGTCTAAATTTCCACTCTGATTTAAGGCCTTTTTTTCTCCTGAAAATTTCTGAAAAAGCATATCTTCGTAAGTCGATTTTAAGCCTTTTAACCAGGTCCGAATTTGGTCTAATTCTGCTTCGGATGCGAGGCTAGATTCGCTGGAAATTCCACTCACAGGACCTCGAATAATGAACACAAATCGCTTCATAAAAAATTGTATTATTCTACTATTTTAAAATTCAGACTGAAATTTATCGAAAGGATTTTCCTTCGGTGTTTTCGGAGTCGGAGTGGATTTTTCTTTTGGAGCAGCCTTTACTTTGGGTAGGAAAGGGGAGAGCCATTCGTCTAATTGACGTAGCGCATCCTTCTCTAATGAATAGTAAATAAAGACCCCATTTCTACGTGTGCTCACTAAACCTGCATCTTTCAAAACAGATAAATGCCTGGATATAGTAGGGGCGGCGTAGTCAAATTGATCAAATATAGCCGTAGCAGGAAGCTCACCGTCCTTTAAAAGTTCGATGATTTTCCGCCTTGACTCATCCCCTAAAGCTTTTGCTATGTTCTCTACAGCCATGCTATTATTTGATATTTAGCTAAGTTAATATATTCATTTTAAATCTCCAAATCAGGTTATTGATAAGCTTATTAGCAGACACACTAATTAATTAGCTATAAAGGCAATTAATAATTAGCAATAATGTTAATTAAGTATTTTTATATAGCAAAATAGCTAATTATTTAGATTGGAGATTAGAGAGTAGAGAGTAGAGATGGTAAATGGTGAATGATGAATGGGCATACTCCTCCGGACCACCGATTACGGATTACTGACAACTGTCCACTGACAACTGTCCACTGGCGACTGTCCACTGGCGACTGTCCACTGGCGACTGTCCTCTGACTACTGCGTCACATAAACCCTTTTCACTCTTTCGCTGATGTTCGTCATCAATTCGTAAGGGATGGTTTCGGCTTGTTTAGCTATATCGTATAATTGTATTTTTCCGCCAAAGGCAATGGCGGTGTCACTGACTGAAATGTCAGGAAATTGGCTGATATCTACCATGCACATGTCCATGCAAATAGAGCCTACGGTAGGGCATAAATGTCCCTTAATTTCGAAGTGTCCTTTGCCCATTCCGAGAGCTCTAGAATAGCCATCTGCATAGCCGATGGCAAGGGTGGCAATTCGCCCTGGACCAGTCAAATTTCCGCGTCTACCATAACCGATCGACTCCTCTGGAGCGATGTTTTTGATCTGAGAAATGGACGTTTTTAGGGTTAATACGTTTTCAATCTTATTTTTTACGTTCAGATTACCAGTAATTCCGTATAAACTGATGCCTAAGCGGACCATATCTTGGCGTGCAGAGGGGTAATTTTGAATGGCAGCTGAGTTTGCGATGTGTTTGATCGTTTGATAACCTAAACTAGCTTCTATTTCAGAGGCTGCATTTTTGAAAATAGCGATTTGTCGTTCAGTAAATTCGCTATGTTGAGGGCTATCTGCGGCTGCTAAGTGACTCAATATGCTAGCAACCCATAGTTGGGGCATTTGGGCTAAATGATCACCTAATTCAGTGATTTCTGAGGGCTCAAAACCTAAACGTTTCATACCCGTATCTAATTTGATATGGATTTTAATGTTTTTGTTCTGCTGCGTGCTGTATTCATCAATGGCTTTTAATAGATCGAAACTGTATATTTCTGGCTCTAATCCATTTTCGGTTAGCTTATCGAATTCTTCTACTGTAGGATTCATCACCATGATTGGGACGTAAATTCCATGTTTTCGTAGATAAACGCCTTCATCTGTGTAGGCTACAGTTAGATAGTCTACTCCACTATTTTGTAATAGGGTGGCTATTTCAATGGCTCCTGTGCCATAGGCAAAGGCTTTGACCATTACCATTAGCTTAGTATTTGGTCCAATACTCTTTTTGAAATAGGTCAAATTGTGTTGAATTGCATCTAAATTGACTTCTAATTGTGTTCTATGCGTCTTATTTTCAAGTGCATGGACAAGTTTTTCGAAGTTGAATTTGCGGGCCCCTTTTAATAAGAGTTGGCTATTATTGATCGTATTCAATAAGCCGGAGGAAATTAGGTCCTCTGTTGTGTGAAATACATCAATAGAGTCAAAATTTGTCTTATTTCGGATGATATGTTCGCCTACTCCGATAACGCGATCGATTTTTTGGTGGCGAACTAATGAAGCCACTTCGGCATATAAATCCTTTTCAGGTATGCCTGTTTCGATAAAATCACTGAGGATGAGGACGCTTTTTTTCTGTTTATTTTTTTGCAATAAAGGGAGTGCTAAGCGAAGTCCATCCACATCGTTATTGTACGAATCATCGATGAGCGTATTTCCGCGCAGACCTTCCTTCATTTCAAGTCGCATAGAAATCGGCTTAAGTGCCTTTGATTTAATGCTTAGAATTTCTCGATTGATTCCTAAAATAGAGGCCAGAATAAGGCAATTCGTTGCATTTTCTAGGGATGCTTCATCTGACATATCGATGTGACTGTCGATAAATGCCTCGCTCTGTGCCGCTTTAATGACTTTAATGTGGGAAGATTTTCCTTTTGTTTGCCAAAAAGTGTACAAGCCTTTGTCTGGGCTTATCGTATTCCATCCGATCAACTCACAGGAAGGATTGATTTCCTGCATGATAGTTTTAATGGTATCATTTTGGAGGTCTTTGATTCGATAAACGAGTTTTTTTGCGTTTTTAAAGAGAATTAGTTTTTCCTTAAGCTTTTCCTCATCAGAACTGAAATTAGAGCCGTGAGCCTCGCCAAAATGCGTAAAAATGCCATAATCAGGTTTTAGCATCGTTTCGATTCGCTCCATTTCACCTTTTTGGGAGATACCAGCTTCGAAAATACCTAAGGTATGCTTCTCTTGCATAGCCCAAAGGGAAAGAGGCACGCCTATTTGGGAATTATAACTTTTAGGGCTTTTTGCAATGGTAAAAGAGTTATTGCACAAAATGGCAAGCCATTCTTTGCAAATCGTCTTACCATTAGATCCCGTGATGGCGATGACCGGATACTGAAATTGTTCCCGGTGACGCTTCGCAATTTCTTGAAGGGTGGCAATACTATTCTCCACCACATAGATGTTAGTTTGCTCCCATGAAACAGCTTTTTCGGCTAATGTGCCGTGCCAAGCTGATTCTTCGACGATGAATTCGCGAACGCCTTTGGCATACAAAGATTCAATATACTGGTGCCCATCGTGATTCAAACCATAGACTGCGAAAAACGCGGTTTTAGCAGGCTCATAAATGGTGCGGCTATCTAAACTTAAATAGGCGGCGCGAAGATGGGCAGGGGCTTTATGCTGAATCATAGATCTAAAATACAAAAAGGCGAGGAAAACATCCCTCGCCTTTCGTTAATTTATATGAAATAGGCTAATTAAGCCTCTAAAGCAGCAACTCCTGGTAAAGTTTTGCCTTCCATATATTCTAATAATGCGCCACCGCCCGTCGAAACGTAGCTCACACGATCTCCATAACCTGCGTTGTTAACAGCAGAAGCAGAGTCACCCCCTCCAATTAGAGAGAAGGCTCCGTTTTCTTCTGTAGCTTTTACAACCGCATCAGCGATCGCATTTGTTCCAATTGCGAAGTTAGAGAATTCAAAAACACCCATTGGACCATTCCAAAGGATTGTTTTAGACTTGGCAATCGTCTCTTGGAATAAAGCCACAGACTTAGGACCGATATCTAAACCTTCCCAACCATCAGGTATCTCTCCGCGTTCTACGGTTTGACGGTTTGCGTTGTTGTTGAAATCATCTGCACAAACGTTATCTAAAGGCATAATTAAGTTCACACCTTTGGCCTTCGCCTTTTCGATTAATTCCTTTGCTAATTCTACTTTATCCGGCTCAGAGATCGATTTACCAATCTTTCCACCCTCTGCAAGAGAGAAAGTATAGGTCATTCCACCACCGATGATTAAATTATCTACTTTGTCTAAAAGACGCTCGATAATTAAAATTTTATCTGAAATCTTAGAACCGCCCATGATCGCCGTAAATGGACGCTCAGCGTATTCAAGGATCTTCTGTGCATTATCTAATTCCGCTTGCATCACGTAGCCACTCACTTTATCAGTGAAGAACTGACCGATTACCGCAGTAGAAGCGTGTGCACGGTGAGCCGTACCGAATGCATCATTCACCCACACGTTACCTAAACGAGCTAATTTCTGAGCGAAATCAACATCTCCTTTTTCTTCTTCCTTGTAGAAACGAAGGTTCTCAATTAACAAGATTTCACCTGCTTGTAAACCATTCGCTAATTCAACTGCTTCGTCAGAGATGCAATCAGAAGCAAACTTTACTTTAACGCCAAAAACCAACGATAAAGGAGTCACTAAGTGTTTTAAAGAGTACTTTTCTACTGGACCATCTTTCGGACGACCTAAGTGAGACATTAAAACGACCGATCCGCCATCCTTCAAAATCTTTTGAATCGTTGGAATCGTAGCCTTAATTCGGGTATCATCTGTAATTTCGAAACGATCATTCAAAGGAACGTTGAAATCAACACGTACTAGCGCTTTTTTACCGGCAAAATTGAAATTAGCAACAGTTTGCATATTTTTGTTTTGATTTATGAATAAAAGGATAATCCCTTTAAAAGGTAGACAAAGATAAACAATATTGCGCAATGAGCGAAAAAAGCGAGATAGAATTGTCTGCAACCTATTATTGGGAGCATTTTAGCTATATTCTGCGCTACATTGACCGGCATTATTTGCCCCTGTTACAGGAAAAAGAAATAGTATTTTTAAAAGAATTTTCTGAATTACCTTTTGCCGCGCAATGCCTTTATTTGCGTTTAGCCTCCCGTCGATCTGCCTATTTTCGGATCGAGAAATTAAACTACCCTGAAATAGGGGATCTAGCTAAATCCTTGCAAATTTTGCGCTCGTCTGGTTTCTTAATGGACGTGACGGAAGGAGTGGAATCGATTTTTACGAAGCAGGAATGTGTAATTTTGGCCAAAAAACAAGGCATCAAAGTCCCTTCCTCTAGCACCAAAGAGGAAGTAGCCGCACTCGTTGCCTCTCCTGATTTAATCGCTGCCTTTTCAGCTGGAGTCGTGGCTCCCATTCGGATGGAGGTTTTTGCCTTCCTTCAGTTCTTGTTTTTCGGCACTCGTTCACGGGATTTAACGGATTTTGTGGTGAAGGACTTAGGCCACAGGGCCTTCGTCGAAGTGCAGGAGGAGGACTTAAAGCCCTATTTCCAAACCCGAGAGGAAGCAGAACAGAAATGGGCCATTTCAATGTGGCGGGAGTGGTTTTATACATCCTCTGTTAGTGCAGACGAGATGTTAGCCTCCTGGCGGGTGCATATGATGCCTTTGTCTGAATCTTTGTTAGAACCATCGATTCGTGCTTTTGAAAAAACGTGCTACGCTTTAGGGCGTCTTTTAGAGCGCGAAAAGGCCTATGTAGAGGCTTTGGAGGTATATGAGGTTGCTTTAACGGGTGCTTCTCTCGAGCGAAGGGTGCGTGTTTTACAGAAAATGGGGGAAATGGAGGAAGCCAATAACTGGGCTCGCGTCGGATTAGAGCTATGTGATTCCCCTACAGAGATTCATTTTTTCGAAGATTTTCTGGCCAAACAGGCCTCCAAGAAATCCATCAAACAAGTCACCTCTTCTTTAAAGCAGGCTGAATTAATCGAAATTTCACCCGAATACATCGGCCAAGTAGAAGCTGGCGTGGCGGCCTATTTCGAAGCACAAGGCTATTATGCTGCCTTTACGGAGAATCAAATTTGGCGTAATTTCCTAGGTTTATTCGCTTGGGATTTGATCTTTGCGGAGCGTAAAGAAGGCTTTCATCATCCTTTTCAATGGGCTCCAAGTCACTATGGGAAAGAATCATTTGCGGGTGAATTGCCTCTTCATTTACTCGCTGACCGCATTGGTTTACTAGCTGTTTTACGCGCTCGTGCCGCTGAGAATCAGGGGGCGATGAATCCATTAGTGGATTGGTATTCCCTCGATTTTGATTTGATGGAACGATTCTTGAATGCCATGCCTACAGATGGTCTGGCGGCTATTGCACACTATATGTGGACCCATTTAGGCACCCACGTGAAAGGTTTTCCCGATTTATTTATCCAAAAGGGCGAAGATTATGCTTTCGTCGAGGTGAAATCCCCGAATGACCATTTGTCGGCTATTCAGCATTTCTGGCATGATTTTATGCGGAGGAATGGGGTTTCTATACGATTGATCAGGTTGAAGTATAAAGGAGAGTAGAGAGAATAGATGGGATGGTAAGTGGTAAGTGGTGAATTGTAAATGGTGAATGTTGGAATCGCCGGTGGCGATGGTATAGTGGGTTTTAGAGTAGAGAGTATAGATTATAGAGTAGAGATTTTCCCATCAAGCCTTTTTTCGACTAGCGACTAGCGACTAACGACTACCGACTGTCCACTGTCCACTCGTTTAACAGATTTTATTTGGCTCCGCCAAATAAAATCTGTTAAACACTTGACTTCACCTGAAAAATACAATACGTTTATACCGAATCTAAAACGTTCTTTTTTCTGTCAGCTTTGCTAAGATTCCCAAAGCGTGTTTCACCATTAAATTTTAAGCTTATGAAAGTGCAAGTTCACGCGATCCACTTTACTGCGGACCGCAAATTGGTAGAAAGCATTCAAGAAAAGTTAAACAAGTTAGATACCTTTTATGACCGAATAACCGGTGGTGAGGTGTTCCTGAAAGTGGCGACAAGTCTAGGAAAGGTAAAGGAGAAAATGTTAGAAATTAAGATCACGGTCCCTGGGGCAGTGTTATTTGTCAAAGAAACGGCGAAATCATTTGAAGAAGCGTTAGACTTAGCTTTAAATGCAATTGCAGAACAGATTAAACGATATAAATCAAAGATTACCGCAGTGAAGGCGCTTCGGGCCGAAGATCTGGCTAGCGAGGAATTTTAGAAAAAAAAATAAAACAAAAGAGGCGACCGAAGGTCGCCTCTTTTGTTTTATCAGGGTAAAAGGGAATTAGATTCCAAAAGCAGATTTCACTGCATCTACGTAGTCTAATTTCTCCCAAGTAAATAATTCCACTTCTTTGCTTACTTTTTGGCCGTTAGGACCAGTGAATTCTTTCTTAACGATTTCGTTCTTACGTCCCATGTGTCCGTAGGCTGCAGTCTCAGAATAGATCGGGTTACGTAATTTTAAACGTTGCTCGATGAAGTAAGGGCGCATATCGAAGATCGCTTCTACTTTGCGAGCGATTTCACCATCAGTTAAGTTTACTTTCGCCGTTCCGTAGGTATCGATGAATAAACCACATGGCTTAGCTACACCGATCGCATAAGAAACTTGAACTAATACTTGGTCACATAACCCAGCAGCTACTAAGTTTTTCGCGATATGACGTGTTGCATAGGCAGCTGAACGGTCTACTTTGGAAGGATCCTTACCAGAGAAAGCACCACCACCGTGAGCCCCTTTTCCACCATACGTATCTACGATAATCTTACGGCCAGTTAAACCTGTATCTCCGTGTGGACCACCGATCACGAATTTACCTGTTGGGTTGATGTGGTACGTGATGGCATCGTTGAATAAAGCTTGTAATTCAGGCTTTAACTTTGCCTTCACGCGAGGAATAACGATTTCTACGATGTCCTTGTTGATTTTCGCTAACATCTCTGCTTCTGAGGCGAAATCATCGTGTTGTGTCGAAACAACGATCGTATCGATACGTTGTGGCACGTGATTGTCGCTATATTCGATCGTTACCTGAGATTTTGCATCAGGACGAAGGTATCCGATTAACGAAGGCTCGTTATTGCGGATGAATGAAAGTTCTTGTAAGATTTTGTGAGCTAAGTCTAGGGCCAATGGCATGTAGTTATCCGTCTCTTTCGTAGCGAAACCGAACATCATCCCTTGGTCACCCGCACCTTGCTCTTCTGGGTTCTTTCGATCAACTCCTTGGTTGATATCAGCTGATTGCTCGTGAATCGCAGATAAAATACCGCAAGAGTTTGCCTCAAACATATATTCTGACTTCGTATAACCGATTTTGCGAATCACTTCACGTGTAATCGCTTGAACGTCTAAATACGTCGTTGTATTCACCTCACCGGCTAAAACTACTTGACCTGTTGTTACAAGCGTTTCGCAAGCCACTTTAGAAGTGGGGTCAAAAGCCATAAAATGGTCAATTAACGCATCAGAAATTTGATCAGCTACTTTATCTGGGTGTCCTTCAGAAACCGACTCAGAGGTGAATAGATATGCCAT
>Ga0228702_1000527_pt1 | contig 28794 bp, 22 predicted proteins | sample McNCre217_Aug_MG_2_FD_178018 | JGI IMG/M metagenome (GOLD analysis project Ga0228702, IMG submission 178018) | Freshwater microbial communities from McNutts Creek, Athens, Georgia, United States - 20-17_Aug_MG | ecosystem: Environmental > Aquatic > Freshwater > Creek | place: USA: Georgia...
TGAGCGGATACTTAAAGCAACATCAGACGGAGTACTACCGCTTGTTGTCCGCGATCCGCAAGGAAGGGGATTGGGAGTCTTGGGTTAAGTTCTTCTTGGAAGGTGTGCAGGTCTCAGCCAACCAGGCAGAGGCGAGCATTGTGAAGATTGCCTCGCTAGTGGCCTCTGATCGCAGAAAGCTTCTTGAGTCTGCGAAGGGCGGAGCGGCAGCGTACCGCTTGTTTGAGATGCTGCCGATGATGCCTCGCTTTACCGTAGAGAGGGTGAAGGCCGCATTGGGGACCACCTTTCCAACGGCGAATGCAGCTGTCAAAGCCTTGGAGGAATTGGACTTGATTACTGAGACGACAGGCAACAAAAAGAATCGCAGTTTCAGCTACGATCGATACATCAAATTGCTGTCGGCCTGATGTTTTTTGTGAGCTTGTGGACCAGGGTTCAAATCCACAAAACTCAATCAATTACTGGAGAATTTTCATCGAGCTGATTGCGTACGCAAATTCTGGCACCCAGATAGGTAGTACCGTTGGTGTGTCGTTTTTTTAGGTCTAATTCTTCACCACCAATACAAGAACCCCAACTCGTCTGAGTTGGGGTTTTTTCTTGGGCGATCGCGCGTGTTGCCCCGTGTGGTTGCGGGTTCATGCGGAAAGATGTGGACCTCGCCCAGAGCACTTCCTGGCCTGTTCTGCGCCCTGTTCTCTCTCTACCGGCCATTTCTCTCTGCGCGTCTTGCGTACGGTAACTCCCCGAAGTCCACAAGACCCTGGGTTCGAGGTCAACAGAATCAACGACTTACGAGTGGACGAATCGAGTGGTTCGCAGACACATTTGGTAGGCGAACGGAACTTCGATCGTTCCTGTTTGTGCGGAAATCGCATCTAAAGCATGCAGATCACCACTATTTTTGTGTTACGCTGTAAGACCTGCGCTGATCCAAAATTTTGCGAGGAGCCAATGAGTACCCTAGCTATTAGCGCCCGATATGCAGAGGTCACTTTCTTTGACTTTTGTACTTGATCGACTACTAATGGATAGAAATAATGTAAAAAGTAATTATTTTGGAAGTGCGATAAATCTAAAAACAAATTCATAAAAATTAATCATGAGCGAAATAAAAAAAAGAATGTTGAGTTCCTGTTGTGGAGCTCATATTCTTCATGATGGATATACAGACTTGCTGTATGTCATGTTTCCTATTTGGCAAACGGCCTTTGGCTTATCTCTGGCTGAGGTTGGATCATTAAAGAGTTTGTATTCGGGAGCGATGGCTTCATTGCAAGTTCCATCAAGCATCTTGGCTGAGAAAGTGGGCGAAAAAAAGCTCTTAATTTATGGAACTTTGATTGCCGCCATTGGATTCCTACTTTCCGGCCTCACAAATGGCTTTTTAGGTTTGGCGTTTTGTTTGATATTGAGCGGGGTTGGAGCCAGCGTTCAGCACCCCATCGCCTCCTCGCTAACATCACACACTTTTGCGGGGACAGAACTGCGAGCAGCATTAAGCACATATAACTTTTCTGGGGATATTGGAAAAGTTTTGTTGCCATCACTATGCGCTGCATTATTAGCAATCTGGGATTGGCATGCTGTATCCACTCTTATGGGCTTACTGGGCTTGCTTGCTGTCGTTTTTCTTGCAATCTTGATGCCCTCAAGTAATGAGCAAGTTGCACCAAGTGAAGATAACAGCGGTGTTGAAAATGTGATTCATAGTGCCAATGAAAGACATTTCCTCAATCTAGGCTTTGTATCTTTGTCTTCAATAGCTGTGATTGATAGTGCGACTCGGATGGGTTTTCTAACGCTATTGCCTTTTCTGTTGATTTCTAAAGGGGCAACTGTTTCTCAAGTGGGCTTTGCATTGAGCTTAACTTTTGCTGGTGGAGCTGCCGGTAAGTTTGTTTGTGGTTTTATAGCCGCTCGCTTTGGAGTAATTAAAACAACATTAATCACAGAGGTAGGTACAGCATTTTTGATTGCCCTTATTTTGCCTATTCAGGTTGATGTCATTATGTTCTTGTTACCCTTTGTCGGCGTTGCACTGAACGGCACATCCTCTGGGCTTTATGGGACAGTTCCAGAGCTTGTACCATTGAATATGCGCTCTCGAGCATTCGGTGTTTTTTATACATTGACCATCGGTGCTGGCGCTATTTCACCGCTTATCTATGGGTTTACCGCTGATAGGCTGGGAGTTCCCAACACCATAGGGGTCATCGCTGCAACAGTTTTACTTGTGCTACCGATGACATTTGGTTTAAAAATGGCCTTTCGGCGATTGGCAAATTAGTATGATTCTTCTGGTGGCTTGAAATTCGGGTCTCTAAACAATGAATCGTAAGAGCGTATTGCAAGTGAATTTTTTAAAGCTAAACCGATGTCAACAGTTAGCTTGAAAGGCCAAAAGATGAACTATCTCCAAACTTTTTTGCGCGTTGGCGCTTTTCTTCTTGGGCTGTTTCTATCCCAATCGATTCATGCGCAAAGTAAACCCGCACTTGTAGTTGTGATTGTGATCGATGGCCTTCCGCAAGAACAGGTCTTAAAGTACAAGGACCAGTACGGCCAAGGCGGATTCGCGAGGTTACTCACCGACGGGGCTTGGTATGGTGATGCTCACCACGGCCACGCTGTAACGCTCACAGCGCCAGGTCACGCTACCGTGCTCACCGGAACCTATCCTTACCGCACAGGGATCATCGCCAACGAATGGATCGACCGCTCAACCTTGGAGCAGGTTTACAACACCGGAGATCCTGCACATACCTACCTCGGCGAAGAGACCAAAAAGCTTGATGGCACATCTCCGATGCGACTTCGCGTCAGCACAGTGGGTGATGAGTTGAAATATGCCACTGGTGGCGCAGCCAAAGTGGTCACCGTTTCAGGCAAGGATCGTGGAGCGATCCTGCTTGCGGGTAAGCGTGGAACGGCATACATGTACATGGACAAATCAGGCCGCTTTGCTAGCACAACCTATTACATGAAAGCTCACCCAGAATGGCACGATAAGTTCTATGCGTCCAGGCCGCAGGACAAGTGGGCAGGTCAGTCCTGGCCACTGCTTCACGCTGAGTCAGCCTACACACGTTCAATGGCAGAGGGGCAGCCTTGGCAGAGCAACTTGATGGGTATGGGGACCAAGTTCCCATTCCAGCTCCCATCCAGTGGCCCGAGCTACTATGCCGCGATGCTACGCACGCCATATGGTGATGAAGCAACTCTAGACTTCGCTCGTGCAGCGATTGAAGGCGAGTCATTGGGCCGAAACCCATCCGGGGCCACAGACCTTCTCGGTATCAGTCTGTCCACGCACGACTACATCAACCACAGCTTTGGGCCTGAGAGCCGCGTCTCGCATGACCATTTGCTAAGGGTAGACCGGTTGCTCGCTGGTTTCTTTAGCTACCTCGATCAGCGAATGGGTGCTAATAAGTATGTCGTAGCCCTGACAGCTGACCATGGATTTATGAATGCGCCAGAGTACAGCAAGGCGATTGGAGTACCGGGCGAGCGGATGAACTCCGCCGCGCTGATGAAGGAGCTAAATACATCACTGTCCAAGCGATTCAAAGTGGACGGCAACCTTGCTGCAAAGTTTTCCTATCCAACGGTCATTCTCGATCAATCGCTCATAGCGAAACATTCCCTTTCGCAAACTGAAGTTGAATCGGCTGCTCAGACTTTCTTGCAGTCATACGCAGGTATCGCAGTCGTTTACACGCGCACTCAGCTCGAAGCGGGCACGCTGCCAGATAACGCATTCAAGCTGCAGGTTCTTCGGGCATGGAACCGTGACTTGTCGGGCGATCTTTATGTGATTTTCCAGCCAGGCAATATGATGGGCAGCAATGTCGCTACACATGGCTCTCCTTGGACTTACGACACCAATGTTCCGTTGATACTTTATGGGAAGCCGTGGATTAAATCTGGTAAGCGTGCTGAACGTGCCTTGGTAGCGGATATCGCGCCCACTCTTTCATGGCTGCTAGAGATTCGCTTTCCAAATGGCAGCGAGGGCCGAGTTTTGGCAGAGAGCTTGAAGTGAAGGTTCTGTTCATCTGCTGTACCTTGATTTTTTGAAATATCGTGAGTTTGCTTTAGGCTCCATGTCGCATCGTATCGAGGGTTCGAATCCCTGACCCAATCAAAATCAGGACTATGAAAACTGAGCGAGTTAGTGGAACTATGAGTTTTGGCCCGCCGGTAGCTGAATTTGTAAGTTACGGACTGCATACGCAAATACCGGCAACCAGATAGCAAGCACCGTTGGTGTGGACTTGAACCAGCGTCCACACTGCACCACCATACATAAAGGCTCGGAAAATCTCCGAGCCTTTTTTCTTTGCTCCAAAGCCCTGTATTTGCGGGCTTTCTGCGAGTGACCTTAAGGACGCGGCAACTTCACTTCTTTAAAACGTGGAGTTTTTTTGCCGTTTTTTCTCTCTTTTCTCTGTTTTCTTAAGGACGCGTCCACAAGGGAAACCTAGATTTCATGCGGGTTTGCGGGAAGTCGTTTAACCTTAACTGTGCATGAGCATTGGGGATTTGAATGTGTTCTTTTCAAAACAGTAGACCCAGAATTTCGATTTTGAATTTCTAAGTCCGTTGTGCAGCGATTGCTGCCGTTCGCCTCATACACCCCAAAAACAGGACTCAACCAAGAGCGGACGCAGGCGAAAGACCGCATCAAGCAAGTCTGCCAAACCGTCACACACTCGAGGAATGTCCCCAGTGGCAGCCTCGGACAACTCAAGGGGTCTGGGCGACTTGCGTACGTATGATTACCACCAGCCGTTGGCTGACCGGACCTGGATGGTTCCGTTTTTACACCCATTGGGAGGAGTATGCACAACGTGCAGTCCGAGATTTCGAAACCCACCGACGATGGGGCCTTCGAAGACATGTGCGCCCGAATCTACGGAACCGTCTTCAATGACCCATTGCCGCAGACGAACGGGCGTCGGGGCCAGAAGCAAGGCGGCATCGATGTGTTCATCGACGCGCCAGAAGGCCGGCTTGGAGTTCAGTGCAAGAGGTACGCAAACGGTGCCCTGAAGCTCAAGCACGTAGAGCATGAGGTCTCCGAAGCCGACAAGGCGAACACCCCAATCGTCCGCCTCATCGTCGCTACCACTGCCACGAGTGATGCGGTGCTCCTGCGGGAAGTGCAGGACCTGTCCGATGCTAGGGTGGCTAACGGGCAGTATCCGGTCAAGATTGAGTTCTGGCAGGACCTCTGCCGGCACATTCGCGGCAGCTCGAAGCTTCAGAACGACTACGCTCCAAACGCACCTGGCGCCGTCTTTCACCGCTTGGATGAACAGAACGCAGCGATTGAGGCGAACCTGCTCAGCATCAACTCCAAGTTGGAAGTTCTGACGGGGCTGCCCAGCGGCCGCGCCGACTCGGTCAACAAGTTCCTTACTTCGCAACTTGACGCCGTCAACGACGTACTTCGAGCCGCAAGGTTCAAAGATGCCATTGAAGACTTGCAGCGTATCGGTGCCGACATGTCGCTTTTCGATGCTCACCAGCAGGCACGCTGGTACGTGCAGCGGGGCCTCTGCACGTGGCATCTAGAGAGCGGCGCTGCTGCCGCTCCTGACTTCCTTCGCGCCTCCGAGCTGTATCCCGACGACGAGAAAATCGCAGCGGCGAAGGTCAGAGGCCTACTCTTCACTGACAAGGTCGACGAGGCACTGGCCGCCGGGGATGAGGCACTCGCAAGGTATCCCGCATCAGTTCACGTCTGGATTGCCCATGCTAATACTAGGATGATCAAGGGACACACCCTGGCGCTCGCTGATGCACCGGCCTCGATGCGCGACGACTGCGATGTGCTGCAGCTCCTTGCGTGGGCACGGAAGAAGGCAGGAGACCTAGCTGGCGCCGTCGAGCTGAGCGCCAAGGCATTGGCCAAGCCGAACGCTGCGTTCTTTGTCCGGAACACAGCGCTGGTGCTGGCACTCGAGGCAGCTGCCTGCGACCCTGTAAAGGTCGCACATGGTTTGGTGGGCGAAGCAGCAATCGCCGCGCTCAGGCAGGCAGTCGAGGCGCTCACCCCGCGAAAAGACCGCGTTTGGACGGTGCAATCGCCGGGCTCAATCGAAGACACGCTGGTGCACCTTGGCTACAGCTACCTTGTGCTGGGTGCGCCTGATGAGACTCTGGCCCTTGTCGAGGAAGCCCGACACGCCTGCGTACTGACCCCTCGGCTGAAACGCGTCGCACTAGAAGCCTATCGTCGACTGGACCGCTCAGACGAGTTGGTTCAACTTGGTCGGGAGTGGCTGGACGACCTCGAGGAAGAGGCGTTGATTCTGGTCGCGGAGTATGCCTCTGATGTGGGCGACGTTCAGCTGGTCGAGGCCGTGCAGGCGTTGGTGAGGCAAAAGGACTACCAGCAGGAAGAGGTGCCGCACCTGCTGCGCGCTATGCGGTGGGTCGCTCTTTGGCGCTCGGGCACCGGCAAGCAGCAAGCGCTGGCGGAGGTCAAGGCAGCGGATGTAGCGAACTCAGACAGCCTCGCCGTCATATGTGGCGGAGCCCGGATACTGCATGCGGGTAAAGACGAAGTGGCAGCCGATGCAGCGATTGAGAAGGCCTGCACCCTGGTATCAAAGGACACTGCTCCGGCAGAGCGACTGTTGCTCGCGGACCTGCTCTTCGCCACGGACAAGCTGGAGTTTGCCGCCCGTCAGTACGAGCTACTCGCCCCACGCGGCAAGCACTCCGAGCTCCACAACCGGCTGCTTCGCTGCTATGTGCGCACGGGCGCACTACGCAAGGCGAAGGAACTGGTCTTGTCGCTTCCAGACACCTGGACAAGCGACGAGCGAGCATTGAGTCTCGCAATTGACCTAGGACAGCAGGCATCGGACTGGGAGTTTCTGGTTCCCCTTGCTGAGCTGCATTGTGAGCGGCGACCGCAGGAGGCCGGCGGCTGGCTGCTGCGTCTCGCGCTCGACCTCAAGATGCGCATGATGGCCCGATTCCACCATGCTCTTGAGTCGGTTCCGGCCGACTTGTCAGGGGCACCAAGACTTCTTGCTCAGGTTGCGTCTCTTGAACTCCGTTTCGGCCGCAAAGAGACCGGCATGCTGCGGCTGTATGGCATGTTTCGTCGCAACCTCGACGATGTAGATGCAGCCTCAGCCTACTTCATCGCCATCGTTGCCGGACCTCAAGAGCTTCCGTTCATGGAAGAGAAACTGACGGAAGTTCAGCCTGGGGCAGCCGTGACGCTCAAGAACGAATTTGGCGATACGGTGACACTTTCGCTGGACCCGGAGGGTTTGCCGGACCTCCCAGTCCGCGAAGGCATGGTCGCTCCGTCTGGTGACGTAGCCCGCAGCCTACTGGGCGTGGCCGTGGGCCAGCAAGTCTCTCTGCCCGGTCCCTTCGGAACCGAACAGCGTTTCGTTGTCGAAGCGGTGACAAGTAGCTTCCGGCGGCTGCTTTACATCGCGCAGGAAAGGGTCAACTCGCCGGTTGCTTCGGACCTGCCGGTGATGTCCGTGCCTGTCCCGAAGACAGACAAAGGCGCCGACTTCAGCCACGTGCACGCCATGCTGAAGCGGCAGTCCGAGCACTCACGGCGAGCGCTTCAAGGCTACGCGGACAGCCCCATCACGCTGGGAATTCTGGGCAAGCTGCTAGGGCGAAGCGTGGTCGACATGGTCTCTGGGTGGCCGGCTGACGCACCTCCCTTGTTCGTGTGTGATGGCACCAAGGAGCAACGGGAGGCTGCTGTCGAACTGCTCCAACGGCATGACGCCGAGTATGTTGTTGACGCTGCGACCGTTGCCGAGCTGGCTTCACTTGACTGCCTTGCCGCCCTAGCGGCGCTACCTCGCGTCTACATCTCTACGAAGGCCGTTGAGACTCTCGAAGCTCGACTCGAAGAGGCGAAGCTCGAGCGCTCCGGCGGGCAGATGTTTGATGACAACGGCACGATGCGCTTTGTCGAGTATACGAACCAGGACAGGGAGCGGCAGACCGCATTCATTCAAAGCATGGTTGACGCGGTTCGGCAGCACTGTGTGATGGCTCCTGCTTATGGCCCGGAAGAGCTTCCAGCAGAACTGGAGCGAGCGCAGGACGTTCTCGAAGACGAGGAACTCGCTGCATTGCTACTGACTGCGGAGAAGAACGCGACCCTGTTCTCCGTTGACGGGCGACTCGCCCAGTTCGGCCTTGCATCGGCGAAGCTCAAGTCGGTGTGGCCGCAGGAGGTTCTCCGGTACGCCGGAGAACGAGGGAAGCTGACGCACCAGCAATACACCTACGCTGTCGTTCGGATGTTTTTGCGGAATCGCAGCTTCGTCTCGCTAGGCTCGTACGACTTGGTGTTCATGTGCTTGCAAGGAGGCTACGCGCTAACCGAGGGCCTTCAGCGGTTCAAGGACTACCTGGCCTCCAGTTCCACTGAGCTTGTGTCGGCGGTTTCTGTTGCGTTCGAGTTCCTCGAACTGCAAGCGCGGCACCCCACTCAGTTCAAGGCGTTTGCAGAGCTCATGGGGCACATCGTCGAAGCGAGCCTTCGCCACCCGCACTGCAATCAGGAGGAACTTTTGAAGGTCGCGCGTGATTTTGCTAGCGACATGGCACTCAAGAGCAACGGTTCCTTCATACCGTACTCTCGTATCGAGGGCTACAGGCAGGCACGCATGCGTGCCTACGCAAAGGTCCTCGGGGAGGCAGTTGAGGCCGCCGTACGGCTCGCCAGTTCGCCGCCGCGTCGACGAGCGATCAAGCTGCGTGCGTTGAAGTGCATGCAGCCTCCGTATCTCACGTTCGATGGGGAGGCGAGTGATCCGGTAGATCCACCTATCCAGCACGTGGAAGCGGCGCGAGAAGAAGACCTTCAAGCCGGAGGTGGTACGACCACGTTAGGCAGCAGTCAGGCAGTGATGTTGCCCCTCGCCGACGAAGCGGATGAACGCGCTGAGGATGCGACAACTAAACCGGAGCCGCCACGAAGCGCAGCTGCCTGACTGTCCGCTTCGAGACTGCGAGAGCTGGAAGTTGGATGTCGCTTCAGGGGCGACAGTTGCCGCTTAGGCCCACCTAGTCGAATGACTGCCTCCAGCCTTATTCAGACATTGCCCGCACAATAGATCGAAATTAAGTGGTCCTTGCTGAGCCATCTTTCACGTTTTCTTTGAAACAGTCGGACAAGTATTCGAACCTGAGTCGAGCTTAACAACGGCATAAACTCTTGCCAAATGGTCCTTGGCATCTTCATGTTTCTGCGCCTTAAGTTCCGAGACTGCGGCTACAGCTTCCCAAACTAATCGTCCTGTGGAGCCCAATTTCCGGAGCTGCTCAGTAAGCCAAATTCTCGAGCTTGGATGCAGAAAGGCGAAAACAGCAACGCCAAATAGAAAGAGTTTCCATTGGGGAGAGAGTTTCGCCAGATTGCTCTTTATCACAGCAATAACTCGCATCAAGGTTTCGAATGCCATAGTACCCACGAGTCGCCCCGACACACTTATGCTCACCGAGACCACCGCAGCCCTAGCGTACTTACGCGTGGAAAGCACAAAGTCCAAGGTCAGGCGTGTGCCCCCCATGCGCTCTATATCGCTGTCATTGCTTAGCACGCCATTGGCTCCAACGAGTGTTTCAAGAAGAACGTAGGGGAGATCTTTTGGGTCATCAGTTGGCTTGAACGCGTCCGGAGGTTTTTCCCATGTTTCATCCCACTTAATGAGAACTTGGTAGTCACCCCATGCCGACCAAAGCTGAGGCTCTGAAACTTTCCCTTTCTTACCTATCTGCTGGATGGCTGACTTCAAATCAGTTTCCAGCCATCTGGGAGCGTAGACTTCAATGACACTCGCAGAAACCAATTCTTCTAGTGCTGTACTTCCTCTTTCTGGATATTTAATTTTTTGAAGCAAGTCTCGGATTACAAAATTTGCATCGACGACTACACGCAATTGGGCGAATTGCTCAATCGACCTGAGAAGTTTGCTGTCACCGCTCAATAATGCTCTGAGATGACGGATGTTTGCGGTATCAATACGTAGATCTTGAATCAAAACTCAGTTTTTATGCCGTGAAGAATTTATGGAATTGGCGTCTGGCGAGTGCCTGTTACGGTATTGATGTATTCGAAGGCCACACGAGTTTTCGGTAGTTCCGGAAAGGTCTGAAAGAGAATGCTTGCCATTTGCTCCTTGCTGAGGGCTTCCACTAGAAATTGATCAGCAAAGTGATCCGCTATTTCTAGCAATTTATGCTGTGCCGCAAAATTCCTTACGATCTCGACTTGAGGCGAGTTAGGGAGCACATGCCGCAGGAATGTCCAGTGAAGAGAGACAGCAAGGCGTCGTTCGCTTTCTGGCACATCAGGCAGTTGCGAACAAATATTTCTCATCACCGCTTCCCAGTGTTCTCGGCGCTCTGGATGAAACTCAAGTTCCATGGGAACGATTTTCAGATGTTCGATTGCGTTGTCGAGATTTCCTATCGCTTCGGAAAAACTTCTATCCCATTCTTGATTTTCAGCTAACACTAGCTTGGGAACTCCCTCGATATGAAACCGGTGAACATGCAGAACTTCATGACGGACCGCTCCATCGGGAAAATACCCATTAGTTGGCGCAAAGAGTTGAATATTCTGGGCATTAATGACGATTTCGAGTAAGCCTTGACCGATTGGCCCTCGAGCATTCTGTTTGAGACTGGGAAGCACTTCAATCTCTACACCCGCTTGTCTTTCCACTTCACGAATGAACTTTTGGACTGATTCACTAAGTTGGTAAAGATATTCGGGACGCATTGTTAAATAGTGCTTCAAATTACAAAAATGTGCATTTTCAAAAAAACCGCCATAGAACGTCTATTGCGCTGTCGATCTCCCAGCCAGCATGTGATAGGCGTCAATGGGAAGCCCCGTTCGCTAATCAAAATTAACGAAGGTTAAATAGTCTTCACAAATCGAGACTCTGCGTTTATCAACTCGTGAGCGGTAACTTGTTAAAGTTAGAACTCATCTTGGGAGTGTCAACAAGAAGTTATCTGCGATTTCGAACAGGCAGTCAGTGGGATCCTCGCCGCGCTCCTTCATGTGAAGCATTTCACATATCTTTTCATCGTTCACGATGAGCATCAGCTTGCCATGTTCGCGCATCGCTCCCTGTGTCATTCGAACCGCATGCGGCTCTGCACCGACCCTAGTCATGATAATTGCCATGCGTCGTAGACCTCGTTCTAGCAAATATTTCTCTGTCGTAAGAATTTGTCCTTGTTTTATTTTTCCAGAATAGTTCTTAAATTCAAAAAGAACGTATCTGCTGTCAAGATGATCAATAACAAACTTCCAGAATTCGGTAGTTGGTCTCACCCGGCATACATAGTCATAACGATTTAGTCCATCATCAGTTCGCTTTTGAGAATGCCAGCCATGAAGGTCGTTTGCAAACAGGTACTTAAGAATTTTTTCACATACCTTCTCATATTGTGACCAAGAAGATTTTCCCTTTTTTATACTTTTGAGTTCCTGACACAGTTCAGTTCCTCTTATATCGTGGCGTTGAGTTGGTATGCCCTCAAGAAGCTTGCTACGTCGAGTAGGTTCATCGCGAGTTGAGTGTGTTATCTGAGATTCGCTTGGACTAGCTTCTAATAAGGCATCTAATTCGTTTGCGAGGTCGGGATGTGATCTACACCAAACTCTCAAATCAATCTGATCTACAAAGGTAATGCTAAATTTATTCTCAAGAGCTTCTCTCAGATCAGCAGGAAGAATGCAGGAAACGACCAGCATTCCTTTTTGAACACGAGCCGCCACTCCATTACTTGCCACACGAACTGCAGCCGCATCGATAAGAGACGGTTGAGCTCGTGTAGTCCGGTAATACTTGACCTCGATCGCCCAACGTTCATTTCCGAAGTCGGCCAACAGGTCAAATCCCTTATCCCCTCTAATATCATTAGTTGTAACGCGAAAGTTGTTAACTTCCAAAATTCGATGAACGAGATTTTCGAATAACTGCCATGCTGGCGCTGATTGATTCATAGATGTGGACTTTAAAAATGGCAGACCAAGTGATCCATACCCGTTATGGCTTACTTAGCTCGCGTTGGCAAACACGTATTTAAAACTGCACCTTATTGTCGAGAAATTCTGAATAGGAGTTAACACGCTCATTCTTAACTGGTGTGTAATTTTTGAATTGACCTCAAATTTCACTGTAAGGATATGAGTTCTTGATGTGCGTTGCGTGATAACTACCGATTGATGATGCACTTCTGAGTTCGTTAAAAACGTATTCAGGAACATTGAAGTAATCGTATGTTTTATTCGATTTGAACTCAACGCGCAAAGTGCTTGAATTGGAGTCGTAGCCAATACGTTCTATGTTGGATGAGTCAACAAATTGCATTTCCATATTGATTCCTTTTTGATTTGGCCTATTTGAGCTACGCGTTTGGATCTTGATTACGCCACGCAGACACTAGTGCCGAGTAATCTTCTTGATCAACTACCTTTGACCAATTCAGCGCAACCACTGGGTCTTTGCTATCGGGAAAATATCCTTCTCGCGGTAGTTTGAATCGGCAACGCATTGGTAACCTAGCGGCTTCGCCTGCAATAACAGCCTCCCCAGTTCGAAGCACTGGCAAACTGTCTACAATTCCAGATATTCCTTCCGACATGGCCGACTTGACGCGACTGCGATCTGTGGCGTTATTGATCCTTAAAGCGAATAGCGTTCCACACTGGGACAAGATTGTTTCATCGATTTCTGATGGTCTTTGGCTTACGAGCATCGCACCAACGCCAAACTTGCGTCCCTCTTTAGCAATCTTCTGCACCATTCCCTTAGCCAAACCAACCTCTCCAGCGGACAAGTAGCGGTGAGCTTCTTCCAGCACCAATAGCACTGGCCTATTTTTCATTCCTTCTTTGTAATTGCGCCCCCATAAGGCAGACTCAAAAATGATGTCTAACACAGACCCCAGCAGCAAATCTAAGCGTGTTGAAGGCATACCCGAGAGGTCGAGAATGGTGATCGGCTTGGCGTGACCCAACCAGCTTTTTATTAGCTCAGGCAAATCTTTCTTCACTTTAAGGTCTGCATCTGGTTGCCAATCGCCAGGACTCAAGAAAAAAGAAAATTGATTATCTAATAGACGGGAGCGCATTAAATCGAGCTGCTTCTTCATCTGACCGCCATTACCTTTATGCGGTGCATTTGAAGCAGCGCCTGGCGGTTTGAATTTCGGCGGGCTTAAAGCCTCTGCATTTCCATGCTCGCTGTAAGAAGGAATTGTTTTTTCTTTATCTTCCCAGTTGGCGTTGTCATACACCATCAAGTCATACCAAATTTTCTTTAGATTAAATGGAATGGGTGTGTCAGCCGAAATTCGCTCCAAATTAATTCCAGTCAAGGCGTTAGTCTTAACAAAAGCAATCTTCTGCTCAACAATGCGATCAAAAATTAGACTTTTATTGGCCTCTGAAGTCGAGCCGCAAAGAAAATCGATCAAATTTTCGGATGAAACGCACCAGTAGGGAATTTGAAGCTTGGTATCCCCATCCTTTGGGATAACTGAGAAAACTGAGGCGATATCGCCCAGCGCTGCCGAATATTCTCCGTGAATATCGATCAGCACAATTCTCGCTGCGGGATAGCTGGTCGCACCGTGTTCATCCGTCACTATGGAACGTAACAGGCTAGATACGCTAGTGGATTTTCCCGAGCCCGTAGAACCCAAGACTGCGGAGTGTCGGGTTACGAGCTTGTCTAAATCTATGCTGACCTTGATACTGTCCGAACTCGAAAGTGTGCCAACGATGATTTGGCCGGATTCTGCACCGCCATAAATCTTTTTCAGATCGTTCTCGATAACCAAGTGCGCCTCATCGTTGATGCTGGGGTATTGGCTGATACCTCGCTCGAACTCGTCGCCAATTGTTTCACCTACTAACTCAATCTTGATCCAGCGTCGATCCATTTCATGTGTATCGCTGATCTGGTCAACACTAGAGGATTCGCTTGTCTCTGCGATCAAGCCATACAGATTGTTATACCCTTGAGGAATTCTGACAAAACTCCCCACTTGACCTACGCGATGGGTTTTTCCGCCAATGATCAGCAAGCCAGAGTTCACCTGAGGTGCTAGCTCAACCGTCAAGGTCGACCCCGCCACGGCGCTCACACTACCCAGGTAAGTCGGTTCTTTATTCATGAACTGCGACCTCAGGTGCGGGGTCTATCGCTTTGGTTTTTCCGCCACCAGACATAGCAAGAAATCGAGCAAGCAGCTTGAAATCTCCTAACAAGAAGTTACCGTCCTTCCAATATTCTGTGCGGATTGCTTCCCAATTCTTGCTGGGTGGATCACCCAGTTTCCAAGGAGCCTTAATTCCATTGATGATCGCCCCATCTCTGCAATATATGCTCATGTTCGGGCAACGGGAGGCAAGTTCAGCCGCGTAGACCTCCTTGTCAAGATTTTGATGCTGCAACGCTATCAATGCTGAGGAGGGATTAGCGGACATGCATTCACTCAGCTTGGCGGAGATATGCGCATCGGCGAATGAGAAGCCCGAGCAGATAAGTAAGGTGTCCGGCTCCAGCAAGAAATTTTTTAGCCTCTCAAATAACGACGAAAACGGCGCGGACTGTGTTTGGTCATACTTAATATGCGATGGGTACACCATTGTTGATCCTGTGTCGGTATTGCTTCGCACTATTTCACCGCTTTCACTTTTGGACCACCCTATAGATCCGTGCAGCTTCCACATGCGAACCCATCGTTTTGGTAGATCGTTATTTGAAATGCTAGAGGGGTCGAAGAAAGGTGTCTTTGAACCGGAGAAGCCATCAAAATATGGCGTCTTGACGCGCTCCATCGCCTCTTCAAAAAGCAAGTCGTAGTTTGTGGTGAAAATTTCTACTGCGTGGTTGCGATTTATGCCGTTAATCCAAGATACCGTATCGGAAAAAGGGTTCTCACCGGTTGGTAAAGGTTTGTTCACTATCTTGTGAATCAACGTGCAAATTTTTTGGGATAAGGATTGATAGCCTCCCGCATCAAGGCCGCAAACCTTGGATTCGCCAATCACCTCTGCCAAAGCACGAATACGAGAGAGCACCAGTTCAATGTTGGAGTTTTGAATTTGCTTTTCAATCTCTTCAAACGCCTCTTTAAATTCACCCTTAAGCTCTTCCCGGATCAAGCTTGTCAAGCCAGCAACATTAGGAATTAGTGGTGTGTAGATACCATTCGTATTCGTGTTAACACTGAAAGGAGCGCCAGCGCCGATTAGTAACCCAACCTTTTTTCTTCCATGAGAAATGATATGTTTAAAGTCAAACATATATTGATCTGGGTTGTGGACGGTAGTAGTCAAGGTGTTCCTTATGATGATTGATTCTCTTGAATGAGTGCCTTTTTCAAGTCGATTTCTACACTTTTATGATGATACTTGAAAGTGGTTAAGTCATCGCTAGTTATAGCTATTCTTGTTTTCAGAATAGAATTTTTTGCCATAGCTAGTATTAGCTATGGCAAAAAATGTAGTGGTCGCTAGATTAAATTTTCAGGAATGGCAACACTATGCCGCTTTGTGTTTCGTAAGTATTAATAAATGCTATATTTATTGATGTGGCATTTTTTTTGCTTATTCACATCCCGATCTCAAGATGAATTTAAATAAATTAAGGAGTAATGGAAATGTCTATCAACAGCATCAACAGTGCAGTTCAAAACTGGTATCCGCAAATTAGTACGTCAGCACCGGGTCTAGCGACAGATGCAAAGTCGGATATCGCATTTAAAAAATCTACGACTACAAGCGTTACAAGCGATACTGTTTCTATTTCAGCAGCTGGGCAGGCACTTTCTGATATTGAGAGTAACCCCTCTGTTGTTGGAGCTTATGCTGTATCCGACTACCCACAACAATTAACAGCAGATGATATAAAGGTCATTGATTCTTTTCCGAGTGACGTGCCCTATAACCTGATTCGAAATAGTGTTGCATTTGCTGTTGAAGCTGCAAGAAAATCTGGAGAACTGAAGGGCGCACTCACCTTCGAAGCACTCGTTGGTGGCGCAAATAATCCTGGTGGCTTGCTTGCAAGCCTTGGTTCAGATATTCAAGCCAAAATCCCCGTTTTAGCTTTAAAGAAAGCAATGGCAAACGGAGCTAGGTCGCTTAAGGACTTATCTTCTGACGCGTTGGCTAAGTTGGTCAGAGATGCGTTTCTTTCGAATGATCAAGATCAGCTGGGGACAAGTCAAATTATGCGAAAAAAACAAATTACTTCAGCTTATGCGGTGTAGTTGCATATCAATGATATTGATGGTTTTTCTGCATCCTGATTTTTTGCAAAGAAAAATTGACAAAAGTTCGTTTTACCTAACATTAGCGAGTGACGCACGTATTTTTTAACTATTGTTAGTTATGCTGATTTGAGCGTGTTGAGTTAAATTAATTCTGCTTCATTTGAAGTGGTTTCGAATTTACACGATGAGAGGTTAAAAATGTCAGAAATATTATTTCCCCCAATTGATCTGTCAATTCCAAATTTGAATATAAAATATGAGCCTTGTGACTCTGTTGATGAGGACTTTGAAATATTTAAATTAATTTCCGCAAAGAAGGAAGAGCTAAGTGGTGGATTAAAAGGAACTGGGAGTTGGTATCGCGCTGGAAATGGTCCCGCCCCAACACAAGGCGGAAAGGATGTGCCTGGTCCAAATCTCACCCCTTTGTCTTCTCCGCCATCTACTAGCATCATTACTAGTATTTACTATACGTATGATAATACGCATTATGGTGGCTGGTCGAGTTCAATACAAGTTAAATCTTGGATTGGACTTCCATCAGGAGCTAGGTGGTCTGCCGATATAACGAGTGCAAATACGGGTACCCTTAGTGCAGCTGGTCTGAATATTCCCGCTGCATCAGCATTTCTTTATTTCACAATGAAAGTTGGGAATTTGGTCGTGAATTTATACAATCCACCATATATATCAACGGATAGTGCGACAGTGTATTACAGTTACTAAATTCTTAGATTAAGGAACTATCAACGTTGATGAAGGGGTAACTTTAAAACGTTGATAGTTCTGATTAATGTTTAATGGAAATGATCTAGGTTAGATGGTTGGTGGCTTGTCGTACTGATACATTGAAGTTTCAATGTTAGTAAGTGGATTACCTGTTGCGACATGCTGATCCAAACACTGAGATACTGCGCAGGCAGCATTAATGCCAGTCGGTAAAGCTCCCTCTAGCCAACCTCCGGCCCATGAAACGCTGTCGCCTGCTAAAAATATATTCTGAGGATATTTTGTTGTAGGGCTAGGAGTTTGGTATTGAAAAAATACATCATGGCAATTGGCTTCTTGTCCTGGATAATTAAGCTTAAATGCACCGTATTGGTAAGGGGTATCTTGCCAATCAATATAGTTACGCCCAGCTTTCCAAGGGTCTGTAGCATCATTGCCAGTAATTCGATTTTCTTCAAGGGCTTCTGCAAAATCGGGGTCAATTTGCTTAATGACGTCCAAGAAATGTTCGTAGCGCGCTTGAGCAGACATGGCAAGCAGGCGATCAGAGTCATCGCCCCACACGTAGCTAATAAGAACGACGCCTTTGCCGTCTTGTTGACTGTCTCCATCATAGTTGAGGCAATACAAGCCTCGAAAGAGACCATCTGTCTGGATGTTTTGAACTAAATCACGTTTAAAACGATTATTTTTTGCGTACCAGAATTTCTTTTTCGTCAGTACAAAAAGTTTGGATGAGCTGATGATGTTCAAATTTCGAATTCCCACTGCTGCTTGAGGTGTTTTGCTGAGATATTGCACTCTCAAGTTGTCAGTGGCTTTACGAGGGACTGTAAGGTTCATGAGCTCCATAGCACGGGTGGTTGTTGCGACAACGATAGCGTTGAAGAATTTTTCAGTACCGTCTTTGAGTTTTACTTTATAGCCGGGTTTATTTGTGTCTTCCCAGCAAATGGTGTTGCTGGGAAGGAAATACATATTGATAGGGTCATTAGCAAAAGTAAGCGACTGATTCAATCGAATGTCCACTCCATTTGCAATTAGTTTTTTCTCAAAAGCATTCACAAGTGTCACGATTCCATCGGCAACCAGTTCTTGGTTGTCTTCCCAACCATTTGCAAACAAACGGATGATTTCTAGGAAATTGATGGGAAACAGGGGGCCAAATCCGCCAGATCCAACGCCAAGAGCTCCAAATGCATTCATGTCGTCAGTAGTCCAGAGATCCAACTTTTGCATAATCGCTGGATTGCGAGCAAGCTGAAAAATTCCAGTGTAGAAAGTGGTGTCTTTGTATCGATCAATCATGATCTGCCAAGCTTTAACGACGGCTGCTTTATTCGTTTCTGTGGGAGTTTTGTCGTAAATAGCCCAGAAGTCGAAAAGTTTACTGGGGGCGCTGTAGTTAATGGCGTTGGGATCTCCCAGCAAATGCGTCATGATTTGTTTGAAGCCTAGACCTAGTCGTTTGAAGAGCGGACTATCGGGTGTGTCTTGTCCTGCTGGCCATGGGTAGACCTCGTTCATGTAGTAGAGCGTTGTGGGTACTTTTCCTGGATCAGGAAAGTTTGGCGTGGTTGGTATACCAAATTCGTTGAAGTAGTGATAGAGAGTGGTAGATGTAGGTGGAAAACGCATACATCCAAGTTCAAAAATTTTATTTTTGTAGCCAGGATCAAGATAGATTTGTGAATCCATTCGTCCTCCAAGTCGGTCAGTTGCTTCAGCTAGTGTGATGTTGAGCGCAGGCTTTCCCGATGAGTTCTTAATTTTGCTCAGCTCATAAGCGGCAGAGAGACCTGCCGCTCCGCCGCCGATGACTAGAACATTTAGTGATGTGTTGCGGTTATCACTTGCGATAGAAGGATTCTTGTTTAGGAAAGTGCCATAGTCAAACAAGGTGTCAATAATGGTTTTGGGGCGGAAAGCATCGGCGGTAGTTCTGAGGAATCCGCGGGGAAGGTGCATCATTGGCATGAGATTTTCTCGAGGTGGTTAGGTATAGGAGATGCCGCCGAGACGGTGTGTGTTTTGGTCGATCTAGGTGGTTGAATCTCAGCCACCGTACTGGTGATGAGGTGTGTGATTTCGCTGCGACTACCAACACGAAGTTTGCTCAAAATGCTTTTCATTTGTGCTCTTATCGTCCAAATACTGCGACAGGTGTGCTCAGCAATGGCTTGGTCGCTCAATCCACGCATAAGCCATAAACAAATGTTGGCTTCGGCGGGTGAAAGATCGAAATGATTCAGAATAAATTCGTGATCAATGATCAACTTAGCTCTCTCGGTGATTTGCACCATGTATAGCGTTTGATCCATGGTGTCTTGTTCGGTGCCCTGCAGTACAGATAGACGAAATTCACCCCAATAACAGGCACTGGTGTTGCCTTGCGCAAGTTTGATCATTTTTACGCGCAGGGACTGCAAGTCGTGAGTAGGCATGCGAGTTTGCATGTGGCGAAACGCAGCATTTTGATGAAGTTGGCGTCCCAAACTATTGAACACCAAGCACGGGTGTGGATGTTGCTCCCACAAATCATGCCAACCTGATACGCGTTGCCGTAAGCTAGACAGAGTGCGGGTGTTGATCATGGCATTTGTGAAATGCGGCTTAAGCATTTCCATTAGTGCTACTTCTCGCATTGAAAATGGTTCGCCGCTGACGCCACGCCAAATGCGCAGATCTCCAATATTCATGTTGCCGTCGTGGGCATGCAGGTTTATGCCGTACTTAAGACCATCAACTTTTAAAAAATCATTGAAAAATTCGGTTTTTTCTAGCTCGCACTGAGGCAAAACTTGGTCTACTAGTGTGGCGTTTTTGCGCAATGCAAGCAATGGCGTGATGGGATCGCAGTGTTGATAATGCTGCTGGTATCGTTGTAGGTTAGATTCGCTCATATTCACATAGGCAGCGTCTTCAAATTGTTGTAACTGTTCGTTCCACACGAACGAGGCCAAAATGTCGGCCTTGATAAGTCGAAGTAGATCGTCTGCTACAAGCTGTCTCAGCGGGCGCGAGTCTATGCACCTATTGAGCTTTTCGATGATGCCAAGCAGGAGATGCAACTCTTCTGGGGTTGCTTGATAGCTAGAGCTTGTCATATAACCTTATATGCGAAATTTGAAAAAATTATCAAATGCGTCAGAGGTAAAGTGCAATAGCTAATGCTAGCTATTTAGAATGTAAGTTTGATGCAATTAATAAATATTGACTTTTAGTAGCTCCAAGGAATTAATTTATAAATTTTGGTTTTTTATATTTTCGTAATACTGGTGACTGAACCTTACCGAAGAGAGATCGGAATTTATGCCGATTAATCATGCATCAAACTTCTTCTAATGCTGTTGAATAGCTGTTCTTGCTTGCCCCAGTCAGCAGGAAAACTATTTCTTGTCAGCCATTGCATGGTCAAGCCTTCTGGTTGAGCGCCGCTGAGGATGCTTTCTACGATTTTTGGGGACAGTAACGAAAGCCGAAGCCTTTCATTCACTGTGCTTGGTTCTAACCCCTCTCTCTGCGCGATTTCAGACCCGCTGGCTACAACACCTTGGTCAATGAGTTTGGCCCAGTAAAAAGCTCGTGCAATGGCGCTGATGAGAGGGGAGTTGATCGTGGCTTCCTTAGGCTGATCTTCAAGCGACGAGCCAGCGGCAGGAAGGACAACTCTCCGGCCCCCACGTTGCTTGAATTTAAGTGATGAGTGTCTGTCTATGCCGAACTCATCCACCGAAGTTTCGGTTTCTTGCATAGATGGCTCCTTAGGCAAGTTCGGCCTGTGGGACTTGTGATTGCATGGCTTTGACAACCGCACCCAGCCCCTCAAACCGCATCTGAACCTCAACGCCGTTGGGTTTGACTATCACCCGTTTGATCAGCGCATGGATGATCTCAGTCTTCATCTTTGTGAAAAACTGATCCCAAATGCTGGCCGTGTGGCGCAGGATCAAAACCACCGCCTGAGGTTCATCCATGCTCGGATTGATCTTCTGAATTTCAGACCAATACTTGTCCACCATGCGTTCGCTGCGCAGGTATTCCAGCAGTTTTTCTGACACCGCATCTTCAAGCATGGCAGCTTGGTAGTTCCACGACTGAGCAGCCTCTGCACCCTTGTGCATCTTTTTGTTGATAACGTAGTAACGGTAAACCTTGCCGTTGGGCTTCTTGGTTGCCATCGGAATTAACAAGTCACCCTCTTGGGTGTACGCAATGCCTCGGAGCAGAAAGTCGTTGCGGTTTTTCTTCTCCCATGTGTTCTTGCAACGCTGGCGGCTGTCCTGCGACAGAATCGCATGGGTTCGCTCCCACGTGATTGGGTCAATTAAGCCCTCGTGCTGAGCAGGGAAGCTTTCTCCCTTGTGCGAGATCTCGCCGATGTAGGTGCGGTTGTGCAGGATCTTGTAAATGCTCTGCTTGCAAAAAGCCTTTTTACGCTTGGTCTGAATACCCTGTTCATTTAGTTCTTTGACGATCTTGGTGGTTGATTTCTCGGCAATGTATTGCTCAAAGATGCGCTGCACCAGCTCAGCCTCTTGTGGCTCTATGTGCAGAGCTCGGTTCTCAACGCGATACCCAAGAGGGACGGATCCACCCATCCACATGCCTTTGCGCTTGGAAGCAGCAATCTTGTCGCGAATGCGCTCACCAGTCACTTCCCGTTCAAACTGTGCAAATGACAACAAGACGTTGAGCATCAGGCGCCCCATGGATGTTGCCGAATTGATCTGCTGCGTCACTGAGCTAAAACTCACCATGTGGTTGTCAAACACCTCGACCATCTTGGCAAAGTCTGCCAATGAGCGGGAGAGGCGGTCAATCTTGTAGACCACCACGATGTCAATCTTTCCGGCTTGAATGTCTTTGAGCAGGCGCTTCAACCCGGGGCGCTCCATGTTGCCACCCGAGAACCCCGGGTCTTCGTAAAAGTCTGGCACCAGCTCCCAGCCTTCTGTTTTTTGGCTGGCCACGTAGGCAATGCCTGCCTCGCGTTGGGCATCAATGGAGTTAAATGATTGGTCCAGTCGTTCGTCGGAGGAGACGCGGCAATAGACCGCGCAGCGTTTGCGTGTGATGGTGTTCATTTGGATTTACCTTGTTTTAAGCCGAAAAAGAGGGGCCCTGACCATTGGGTGCCTGTGATTTGTTTTGCAATCGCGGACAGCGATTTGAATTTGTGGCCATCGAATTCAAAACGACCATCCATGGCCACGGTGACGTGGTAATCCTTGCCGTCAAACTCCCGAATCAAAACGGTGCCCGGCAATAGGGTGGTTGTGAGGTGTTTGCTGGTTTTGATCTTGGAGAGCCGCTCACCGATGTCTTCGAGCAGGTTGCGGGTCTTTGGGGACAGGCCACCATCTGCGATTTCCTGAAGCCGATACGCCAGGCGCGATTCCAGTTGTTTGCGATGGGGATGTTTGGGACGCTCTTTGAAGTGCTTATCCCACAGCTCCCAAAACTCTGGCATTGCCAAGGTGGAAAGCGAATGCAGTTGACTGCCCACCATGTTGGTCATAGGCAATGCATCTTCTGTTGCGATGTCGTCAGTCACGAGCGAACTCCTGTATTTGTTGAGGGGTTCGTATTGACGCTCTGGTGGGCAGATAAGTCCACAAACTCGTCTCTATCAGTCGCATAAATCTGACTCTTCGAGGTTTGCTCAAGATCATCTTTGGTCATGATCGCAGCGTGTGCAATGAGCTCCGTGACCTTGTCCAAGGTGAGGTGTTTGCTCTTTTCCAGCTGACCGTTTGAGCGGGGACGATAAACGATGACTTGGGCGGGAAGTTGTGGTGATTTCATGGCTAGGTTGGGTTTTGCTAAAACTGGCCTGAAATCGTAGGTCTGACTCCCTTAACGCGTAACTCTAGGTAACGGGGATAGGAGGAACAATGGCCTCGAAAGGCCCGTAAATAGGGACTTTGGGTTCGAACTTGGCTCAATTTCGGGGCTTGTAGCGATGGTTTTGACAGATTTCTCAAATACTGTATATTTATCCAGCAAAGCCACAATTTAGACCGAAATTGGCACCGCTCACAAGGGGGCCGATTGGGGTCGATTTCCCCAATAAAAAGAAGAAGGAGACAACGTGAGCAAGCCCCAAACTTATGCAGACATCCTGCTTAGTCTGCCCGTCGATGAGACGCTCAAATCATTCATGGTCCGTCATGAACTTCCCTTGCCAGAGGGGTGGGCATGGCAAGACGACACCTACACATCCCGCGCACTGGTCAAGTTCATCCAGAACTACCAAAACACGATCAAGCGCGATCGCATCATTGCAGGCCTGCATGCCAGTTCTACGTTGGCACATCCGCTGGGCAAGCAGGCCATGTTTCAGGCAACGCATGACAAACCGAATGAACTGGTGGGACTCATTGCCTGCAAGAACGATTTGCACCGCTCCTTCTGGCTCTATGTCAATCACCCTTCGTTATTCGAGGCTGCCGCTGAGATTGAGTATCTGGATCAGCACAGCCAGCAAGCTCAACAGCATGACTTAGGACTGCGTCGTGAAGTCAATCGTGATGAGAGTTCAATCGCAAACTTCTGCGATGCCATCAAAGTTTTCTACCAACGTGAGTTGGGCTGTGGCGAAGTGTGCGTGGTCAATGTGCTGGACCGTTCACAAGGAACGCAATTGATCACGATTCACGCCAAAGACCTCGCGACCGCGCGTTTGGAATTTGAGGGTACGCAGTTGCAACGGCGCGTCGGCAGCCCAAACATTCACATGGTGCTGGAGTATTCGCAGATCACAGGCGTTGCACGAACCATCATCAGGGGTGGAGCGAAATATCACGCCATGCTGTGTGAGGCGTTTGCCACGCACATGTTGGGCGTTAGTGCAGAGGCGCAGCGGATTCAACGTCCAGTTCTGGATCTCTCAAAGCTGCGCTTGGGGATGCAAATTCCACAGGCATTCGAGGATGGTTTTGTGGGGCTGCAAGTCAAGAGCTTGCATTTGCTCAGCCCCTGTGAACGTCTGAAAATTGAATGCACAGCCAGTGGCTCGACGGACCGCCAATGCGTGACGGATTTGATTGGAGCGTATTTCCAAAATGAAAACCCACTCAGCCGTGGCTGGGAAATTCACGCGGCGACGCTGAATCTGTTCATGGCCCCAGCACAGGGAAAGTCACGTTGCCCACTCGTGAGTGTGGAGGTGACCAGCAAGGGGCGCTTGAATTTGCACAAGTTCGATGAGAAGTTGCGTACCCAGCTTGAGGGCTACCTTGTGCATCTCGAAATTCTGGAGCCTAAGCAGGCCCTGAACTTCTATGAAGCGGGGGCAAGTAGTCAACCAATGAGCTTGTTCGAGTGAAGGAGCTCATATGCCTGCGAACAAAAAAGCGATGGCTTTAGCTTCGTTGCTCCTGACCCGTGGTGGGTATTCCTATGAGCGCTCGATCCCCAAAGCGCAGATGGCGGGACTCAAGATTCTGAGTGAACTCAAGGCAGTGGTGCCGGGGCCATTTGATTCACGCTACGCGAGTTGCTCGTTTTGTGGCTTGCATCGAGGGCCTGTCTTTCGATGTGATGGTGAGATGCATGTGCAGTGCCCTGACTGCGGTCCCTATAAGGTAGACCTGTCTGAGCAACGTAATTGGTCAATTGACACCGAATGGATGATCAGAAAACTCCGAGCGGCATTGAGCATCCCTGCACACATTGCTGTCGAAAAACTGCACGATGGGGTGTGGCAGATCGGTGTCTACAAGAAACGAGCAGTCTTGCTGGCTCAACGCATTGAGCTCGTTGTGGCCAATGCGTTGCATCTGTTTCACGGTAAAACACCTCGCCCAGACAGTTGGGTGATCACGCCACGACCGCTAGGTCGAACGCCATCTGACCCACTCTCTGGCACAGCGACCTGGTGGCATCTTGAAGATCGCTTCGCGATTCATGGCAATGGCCTGCGACTTGTGGGTGAGTGGAGTGATGATCTTGCTGTTGAGCCCAAGTCAGCTGCTATGTATGGGCCGTTCTCTGAAACTTTTGAATGGGTTCATATGCCGGAGTGGTCAAGTGAGCCTATTCGCTTGACTGCGGCGCAAGCGGCAATTTTTGAGGTGCTCTGGCGGTACCGAAGGCAACCGCAGTCAGCTGAAACGATCATGAGCAAGGCGCATCTATCTAGTGACAAGCTGATTGATGTGTTCAAGGTCAAGACTGCGAACAAAGGCGATCCGTTGTACGAGGGCCCCATGCATGCCTACGAAAAGTTTGTTGTGCGGAATCGTCGATTGGGTTTGTACTCAATGTGTGAATTCGAATCACTTTAAACATCCCGTTTATTTTTGTCACCATCTAATTTGGTATCAGTACGATTAGCGTTCTATGCGTTGCGAGTGTTTACTGAATGTAGGTCAGAGACTGGTTTGCAGCGATCTTGGTTTGTCGGTCTCGGCGGCCGTGCTCACGCTCCTGGACGCATTCCTGACATCGCGGGATGAGCCACGTCGCCAAATAACCGGCCGGTCTGCGAGCGCCTAGTCAGAGTTCGCTCAGCGATTGGCCGTCTAGGACGACGGATCCGGGCTGGTAGATGCTGATGATCCCGTACAGCAGGTGCCAGCTGCCTTCTGCATCGATTGCTGGCTGGCCATACTCATCCTCTTCGAGTGCGGCCTCCTTGGAGGAGAGCAAGCCGTCGTCCCACGTCTCGATGAGTACATTGCGCTTGAGGGTCGGGTCAAGATGAAGTCCGTCGACCAGCTTTTCAAAGTAGCGCTTCTTCTCTGCTTTATAGGCATCGCCATGCTCGGTAAGGGCGCTGTCCTCATCACGCAGATAGAAGGTGAAGGCTGTGTAGTGAACTCCGTCAACGGCTCCTAGGCCAACAATGAAATCAGCATTGCGCTTCAGATCTTTGTGCACCTCGTTGTAACTGTCAGCATAGAGCTCGCCGTCCTGCCCGAACTTCAAAATCCCCTTGTTCTCGATCACAGCAAACGGCCGCTCGAACCCTTGCACCTCGAAAAGAGAGATGTCGACATTTCCATTGCGAAAGTCAGAATTCGGCGTAGGTCTCGGTAGATAGGGGAATTTCTTGAAGAGCCACTTGATGGTAGCCTTGTACCAAAGATGCTTCGTCAACTCCTCGCACCGTATGCGTAGCAGTCCGTGGAGCGATTTTTTCTTTACGTAATCTCCGAGGGCAAATGCAACCGCTGCAGTCGTCAAATATTCAGGTCGCGGATCTTCGTTTCGTTGATCGTTCAAGGCGATCATCCGCCGTAGAAGGCTCTCAATGCCTTCTGCAATGGCATCTCGGATTTCTTTCGCCTCCAGCTTCATCGATGCGACTCCGTTGTGTTGCTTACATTATCGCTTTAGAGCGGGGATTGGCATTCAGGACCCGTGACAGTCTCGATAGAACAGTCATTGAAATTCAGGAGCGCACATGACAAAGGTATTTCTCTATTGCGATGAGTCGGGAGCAAAAGGCTACGCCAACCAAGATGAATCCTACCCCGGAGAAATCGGTGTTTTTGCTGGAATCATGGTTCCAGAGGAGTACTTGGAAAACGTAAAGCCCACATTCGATAAAATCGCCGCATCCTACACACCTGCATCCGGTAAGCTCCACATCGCCGATCTCTCTTCCGAGCAACAAGAGGCCCTGCGGAACGAGCTCTTCTCAGCAATCAAGAACACGAACTTGCCATGCTTTTGGTATGCAATACATGTTGCGGGGCTGTATGCGTACCATCAGACCATTATTAACACGCTCAAACATCAAAGCGAAGCGTTACGAATGGCTCGAAACGGCGCTGATCCTCGAATCAAGCGAGGCAGCCTGCGTGAGGAGCCTGCATCAATGCATGTGCAATTGTTCTCGGGCCTTTACTCGCATCTTGTTGCTTTTCTTTTGGAGCGTGGGCGGCATGGAGTTGATATTCAGATCCGAACGGATCAAGTGGATACGCCGATCGTGAAAGAATTCATAACGGTTGCTGATGAGCTCCTCAATACCGATCCAAACGTTACGCAAGCAACAGGTTTTGACACGGTCGAAAAGAAGATCGTGACTGGTTCTATTATGACCACAGTGAGCTGGCCACCAGAACTCAAAATTCTGTCACTGGTGAACAGTCTATCCATTGAGACGATGCCTGATAGCGATGGCTTGGTGCTTGCAGCTGACGTGTTGGCGAATAGCTTGAACTATCTCTTCAAGCATCGAGCGCATGAAGAGCTATATGGCTCACTAAATTGCAAGGATGCCATCGCTGGTCATGCACTTTCTTCGCATCTTGACGCATTCATCAATTGGGGAAGCGGTGATTCCATTGGTGACCACTTGTATCGCCATCCAAAAGGAGCACAGTGAAGCATAGAACCTCGTCCGCACTTGCTTTTTGAGTCAGAATCGGCTGATTTAAGCCCTACTTAGTCAGTCATGAATTTTTAAAAAAAGTTGCTGATACGCAGTTTATTGCGACAAATTCGCGCAATACAACCTAGCTGACTATAGGCTTTTTGACCGCGCAACACCTTCACTCGGTTCTCGGGAGCGGGGGGATGCTTCTACAACGGAAAAACACTTCCAGCATTAAATGGGAGTTTGCTTTTCACAAATTCAACGACAGCTGCTCCGAATTTTTTTGCACACTCCTTTGTAATTGAAGTCAATAAAACTTCAAACGAATCATCAAGAATGGCCCATTTTTCTGGCCATTCACCTACCAAGGGTGCTTCGGGCGGTTGAATAGCTGGCAGCAACCGATGGACCATCCACGCCACTTCCACGTAGCGATTCATGTGGAGGGCGAAGTCACTTTCTCGGAATTTTGGAACGATTGACAGAGGTTCGGTTCCTCGCAGCCAACCTGTCGCTCCAGCCAAAGAAAGACGGGAGCCATGGACTTCTAAATCGAAGTTGTCACCGAGCTTTTGCATTTCCTCGATGGTGTCGGCTGACAACCCACTGGCCTTGCCGAGCATCACATCGTGTACTTCCCATTCGTTTTTTTTACGCTGCTGCTTGACTGCCTTGAGATCCAATGGCTTGCTGGGGTCGATACCCTCAATGGCATAGAAGTCGGTGAGCCTCTGCAATGCGGCAGCCGTCAGGACCACGTTGTCGAATGTGTTGCGGTGGATTGTGTATGCCTGAAGAGGATATCCATGTAGTGCCAAACGTTCAGCCCCCACCAGAGACTGAACATTGTTGTTGAGTCTGGCGACGAAGAGGGGGTACTGTTCCGATAAGGGGGTCTTCACCTTTGGCCGACATTTAGTATTCATGCTTTCTATCGTTTCCAAATAGAAAGCTTTGAAAGAGTCCGATAAGGCCAAGTAGCCGCTCATGCTTTCGGCAACTTTGAGGCTATAGGCAGACTCTTCCTCAAAAATCATGTGTACGCGACCAAAAGGCTCTCCACCATAAACGGAGATGTCCTTAAGGCGATTGATGAATTCAGCAACAGACAAAGTCATAACGCCAGTCTATCAAGCGTCATAGGTCGATTTTTATCTGGACATCAAAATTGAAAACACGTTTCTAGTTCAGCCTGATCTTCTGCAGACAGGCCAAGTCGCTTGGCTTTTTGTCGCCATGTGCTCAACACTTTTTGCAAACGCTCGAGGTCTGCGTGTGCTTGGGCAGGCGTTACACGATATAGCTCTGCTGTGCTGAGGACCGTGTCTAGATCTGGCTCTGTGCTGGCGTCATCTATCGCCAATATGTGGCTGTCTTTTTTCGTCGATGGGTTCATGTCATAGGCTGGTGCCAGC
>Ga0228702_1000528_pt1 | contig 28751 bp, 26 predicted proteins | sample McNCre217_Aug_MG_2_FD_178018 | JGI IMG/M metagenome (GOLD analysis project Ga0228702, IMG submission 178018) | Freshwater microbial communities from McNutts Creek, Athens, Georgia, United States - 20-17_Aug_MG | ecosystem: Environmental > Aquatic > Freshwater > Creek | place: USA: Georgia...
GCCTTGACCAAGGCGCATCTGGCCGATTTGTTGTTTGAACAGATTGGTTTGAACAAGCGCGAGTCCAAAGACATGGTCGATGCCTTTTTTGACCTGATGGTGGACAGCCTCATCGAGGGCGATGATGTGAAGATTTCCGGCTTCGGCAACTTCCAGATCCGCACCAAGGCGGCCCGTCCGGGTCGCAATCCGCGCACCGGAGAATTGATTCCCATTGATGCACGTCGTGTGGCCACCTTTCATGCCAGTCATAAACTCAAGGCATTGATTCAGGGCGACACCGACGAAGACGAACGCATGGAGATGGTGGGCCTCTGAGTCGGACAAACGATTCTTTCAGGAGTGCCTATGCTTTTCAAATTCAAATCTGCCGCCGCCAGCGACTTGATCATGCTGGAGGCCGATGCGCGCAAACTGCTTCAGATCATGCTGGACAGCGACCCGGTCAAAGGGATCATCTTGGCCGCAGACATTCCCACGCGCATGGCCGCACTGGAAGCGGCTGTCGCCCAAGACGAAGCCTTGCGCAAGCGCCGCGCTGAAAAAGAAGCCGCCGGGCGCAGTCAAGAGGATGATGAAGACGATGGCGTTGCTTTGGATGCTGTTCGCCTGTCCCAAAGGGCCACGCCCATGCTCAAGCTGCTGTCACGCAGCCTGGCCGAAACATCCGACGTGGTCTGGGGCGTTTGATCGACCCTGCGGGCATCAACGCGTGAAAGGCGGACCGCCGAGCTGGTAGCCGGCCTTGATTTGCTTTTTGGCAAACCAGCCTGCGTTCATTTCCAGGACATAGCGCACCGGCTTGGTCGAGCAGTGCGAGTCATCGCTTTGTGGTTTCATGTCCGCCAGGTTCACGATGGTGCCGTCGTCGGCCACAAAGGCTGCGGTCAGGGGAATGAGGGTGTTGCGCATCCAGAAGCACTGGGTGGCGGGCTGCTCGAATACAAACAACATGCCCTCGTGCTGCGGCATCTCTTTGCGGAACATCAAACCAATTTGGCGTTGCTCGGGGGTTTGGGCCAGCTGAACGTCCAGCATGTGCATCCCGGCGCTGAGTTTGGTGCGCGGCAGCTGCATTTGAGGGCCGGTTTGCGCACTGGCTAGGTTGACCGCAAGGGCCATCACGAGGCCTGCCGCACAGCGCAGCGACGTCATGCGTAGACCGAGAAATAGGCACCCATTCATTTGAAAATCCGTCCTCACAGTGGTTCGATGCTGCAAGGATAACGCGTTCGCCTGTCCGGTCACGATCGGCAAGAGTAGCTGACCCAATGCAGAGGGCGCAATCTTTGCTGGGGGATACCCAAGCTTTAGCTGGCAGTGGTGTCTGCTGGCGCGTCGGATTTAGGCATGTTGCCCGATAGGGGTGCTGCTTCGGGCTGAATGTTGGCGGCCATCAGGCCTTTGGCCCCATCGCTCAGCTCGAAAGTGACTCGCGCACCTTCTTTGAGGCTTTTGTAGCCTTCGGCCACGATGGCCGAAAAGTGCGCAAACGCATCAGGGCCGCCGCCATCGGGTTGGATGAACCCAAAGCCTTTGGCATCGTTGAACCATTTGACCGTACCACTGGGCATGGCTTGTCTCCGTTTTTTTGTTTGCACCAGTTTGAGGCGTGCCTGTTGATTTTGTCAATGTGAGGTTTTCCCGAGTTCGGAGCCCGTCTGAAAGTCTTTTCAGGCCCTGCGCTTCAAGGGGATGAAAGCACCGATAGAATGAATTCATGGCAACGAAAAAACCACAGAATCCGACGCTGCCACCGGTCGCGCCCCGCACACCTGACGGTGGCGACTCGGTGGTGCTGGAGCGCCGTTCACAGAAAATCCAGCCGCCCCAGATGTACCAGGTGGCGATGCTCAACGACGACTACACCCCGATGGAGTTCGTGGTGATGGTCATTCAGGAATTTTTTGGCAAGGACCGCGAGGCGGCGACCCAGATCATGCTCAAGATCCACTTGGACGGCAAAGGCATTTGCGGTGTGTATTCCCGCGATGTGGCTGCCACCAAGGTCGATCAGGTCCTGGACGCAGCCCGTCAGGCCGGCCACCCGCTGCAATGCGTCAGCGAACCCATTGAATAGTGGGCAAGCTCCCCCACATGCACAGAATCACTCAGCAAGGCAAAAAGGAAATCACATGATTGCCCAGGAATTGGAAGTCAGCTTGCACATGGCCTTTGTCGAGGCCCGGCAGCAGCGCCACGAGTTCATCACGGTCGAGCACCTCTTGCTCGCCTTGCTGGACAACCCCAGCGCTGCCGAGGTGTTGCGCGCCTGCGCCGCCAACATCGATGACTTGCGCACGGCCTTGACCAACTTCATCAAGGACAACACCCCCCAAGTGGCGGGCACCGAAGAGGTGGACACCCAGCCTACCTTGGGTTTTCAGCGCGTCATCCAACGCGCCATCATGCACGTGCAGTCCACGGGCAATGGCAAAAAGGAAGTCACCGGTGCCAACGTGCTGGTGGCCATCTTTGGAGAAAAAGACTCGCACGCCGTGTACTACCTGCACCAGCAGGGCATCACCCGCCTTGATGTGGTCAATTTCATCGCCCACGGCATTCGCAAAACCGATCCGCCCGAAGCGGCCAAATCGTCCGAAGCGCCATCCAGTTCGGAGTCTGAAGAGTCTTCGGGTGGCGAGCGCAACGAAAAAGCCTCGCCACTGGAGCAGTACACCAACAACCTGAACCAGGCCGCTAAAGAAGGCAAGATCGATCCGTTGATTGGCCGCGAGTACGAAGTCGAGCGCACCATCCAGATCCTGTGCCGCCGCCGCAAAAACAACCCGCTGCTGGTGGGGGAGGCGGGCGTGGGTAAGACCGCGATTGCCGAAGGCCTGGCCTGGCGCATCACGCAGGGCACCGTGCCCGAGATCCTTGCGGAGGCCCAGGTGTATTCGCTCGACATGGGCGCGCTGCTGGCGGGCACCAAGTACAGGGGTGACTTTGAGCAGCGCCTCAAGGGCGTGCTCAAGGCCCTCAAAGACAAGCCCAACGGCATCCTGTTCATTGACGAAATCCATACCCTGATTGGCGCGGGTGCGGCCTCCGGCGGTACTTTGGATGCGTCCAATCTGCTCAAGCCTGCGTTGTCGAGCGGTCAGCTCAAATGCATCGGCGCGACCACTTTCACCGAATACCGGGGCATCTTTGAAAAAGACGCGGCCTTGTCACGCCGCTTCCAGAAAGTGGACGTGGTCGAGCCCACCGTGTCTGAGACCGTGGAAATCCTCAAAGGCCTCAAGAGCCGCTTTGAAGAGCACCACAGTGTCAAGTACGCCAATGCCGCGCTGCAGGCCGCTGCCGAGCTCTCGGCCAAGTTCATCAACGATCGCCAACTGCCCGACAAGGCCATCGACGTGATCGATGAAGCCGGTGCTGCGCAACGCATTCTGGTGCCTTCCAAGCGCAAGAAGACCATTGGCAAGGCCGAGATCGAGGACATCGTGGCCAAGATCGCACGCATCCCGCCGGCCAACGTGTCCAACGACGACCGCAGCAAGCTGCAAAGCATCGAGCGCGACCTCAAGTCGGTCGTCTTTGGTCAGGACAAGGCCCTCGAAGTGCTGTCGTCCGCTGTCAAGATGGCCCGCTCGGGTCTGGGCAAGACCGACAAGCCGATTGGCTCTTTCCTGTTCTCTGGCCCCACGGGCGTGGGCAAGACCGAGGCGGCCAAGCAACTGGCCTACATCTTGGGCATCGAGTTGATCCGCTTTGACATGTCCGAGTACATGGAGCGCCACGCCGTCAGTCGCCTGATCGGTGCGCCTCCGGGTTATGTGGGCTTTGACCAAGGCGGTTTGCTGACCGAAGCCGTGACCAAGAAGCCGCATTGCGTGCTCTTGCTCGACGAGATCGAGAAAGCACATCCGGACATTTTCAACGTGCTGCTCCAGGTCATGGACCACGGCACCTTGACCGACAACAACGGGCGCAAGGCCGACTTCCGCAATGTGATCATCATCATGACCACCAACGCGGGCGCCGAGACCATGAACAAAGCCACCATCGGGTTCACCAACCCCCGTGTGGCGGGCGACGAAATGGGCGACATCAAGCGCCTGTTCACCCCCGAGTTCCGCAACCGTCTGGACGCCATCGTGAGCTTCCGTCCGCTGGATGAGCAAATCATCCTGCGCGTGGTGGACAAGTTCCTGCTGCAACTTGAACAACAGCTGGGCGAGAAGAAAGTGGAGGTCACCTTCACCGACAGCCTGCGCAAGTTCCTGGGCAAGAAGGGCTTTGACCCGCTCATGGGCGCACGCCCCATGCAGCGCCTGATCCAGGACACCATCCGCAAGGCCCTGGCCGACGAACTGCTGTTTGGTCGCCTGACCGAAGGTGGACGCCTCACGGTGGACATCAACGACAAGGACGAAGTCCAGCTGGACATCACGCCCCTGCCCAAGAAGGAAGGTCGCGCCACACGTGCGGAGCCCGCCGAGCCGCAAGAGGCTGCAGCGAGCTGATTCGGACCTTCAGTGATCAAAAAAGGCCAGACCGAGTGATCGGTCTGGCCTTTTTCAATTCGCCTTGGTTTGGCGTTGTCAGCGACGGCGCTTGGCTCCCGTTGAGCCGAGCAAACCGCCCAGCACGCCGCGCACAATTTCCCGGCCGATGGCGGAGCCCATGGTCCGCACCGCACTTTTGACGACCATCTGCGCCACGCCATCGTGTTGACCACCGCGCGGGCCGGTGGAGCCAAAGATGAAGTCGGACACGCTGTTCATCAACCCTGATCCGCTTTCGGCGGGGGCATCGGCTGCACCTGATGCGCCAGGCGCACCATTCGAAGCCGGCGAGCCTTTGAGCTTTTCATAGGCCGACTCGCGGTCTTGCACTGCTTCATAGACACCAGCCACCAGCGAGTTTTTCAGCAAAGTCTGGCGCTGCTCGGGCGTGATGGGGCCGAGCTGGCTGGCCGGGGGCATGACGAACACGCGTTCGGTCTCGGTCGGTCGGCCCTTGGCGTCCAGCAGGCTGACCAGGGCTTCGCCCACGCCCAGCTCGGTGATGGCCGCCTCGATGTCCAGGCCAGCTTTGGGGCGCATGGTTTGCGCGGTAGCCGCCACGGCTTTTTGGTCGCGAGGGGTGAAGGCGCGAAGGGCGTGCTGCACGCGGTTGCCCAATTGGCCCAGGATGCTGTCCGGAATGTCCAGCGGGTTTTGGGTTACAAAATAAACGCCCACGCCTTTGGAGCGAACCAGGCGCACGACCAGCTCGATGCGCTCGACCAAGGCCGCAGGCGCGTCCTTGAACAAGAGGTGCGCTTCGTCAAAAAAGAACACCAGCTTGGGTTTCTCGGGGTCGCCAATTTCGGGCAAAACCTCAAACAGCTCAGAGAGCAGCCACAGCAAAAACGTCGCGTACAGGCGTGGCGAGTTCATCAGCTTGTCGGCGGCCAGGATGTTGACCACCCCCATGCCGTCGGCGGTTTGCATGAAGTCTTCGATGTTGAGCATGGGCTCGCCAAAGAACTGGTCGCCGCCCTGGGTCTCGATCTGCAAGAGGCCGCGCTGGATGGCCCCAATGCTGGCCGCGCTGATGTTGCCGTATTCGGTGGTGAAGTTCTTGGCGTTGTCGCCCACATGCTGCAGCATGGCCCGCAGGTCTTTCATGTCCAGCAGCAGCAAGCCGTTGTCGTCCGCAATCTTGAACACCAGGTTCAGCACGCCGGCCTGGGTCTCGTTCAGCCCCAGCATGCGTGCCAAAAGCAGGGGACCCATGTCGGACACGGTGGCCCGCACAGGATGGCCTTGCTGGCCGAACACGTCCCACAAGGTGGTGGGGCAGGCCAGCGGATCGGGCAGGGCGATGCCGCGGTCTTTCAGCACGGCGGCCAGCTTGTCGCTGATGTGGCCCGCTTGGCTGATGCCGGTCAAATCGCCTTTGACGTCGGCCATGAAGACGGGCACGCCCAGGCGCGAGAAGTTTTCGGCCAAGGTTTGCAAGGTCACGGTTTTGCCCGTGCCGGTGGCACCGGTGATCAAGCCGTGGCGGTTGGCCAGGCCCGGCAGCAGGTGACACTGCGCCGTCTTGTTTTGGGCAATCAACAGGGGTTCGGCCATCAAAATCTCCCTCACGCGTGTGAAAAGTAAAATCTCCCCATAGGTTAAATCAACATTCAAGGAATTCCCGATGGCTGGCCACAGTAAATGGGCAAATATTCAGCACCGCAAGGGCCGACAAGACGAAAAAAGGCAACGCATTTGGACCCGCGTGGTCCGCGAGATCATGGTGGCAGCACGCACCGGTGGTGGCGATGTCTCGGCCAACCCCCGTTTGCGTCTGGCCATTGAAAAGGCCAAGGCGGCCAATATGCCGGCCGACACCATCAAGCGCAACGTGGACAAAGCCACCGGCAACCTCGAAGGCGTGAGCTACGAAGAGATCCGCTACGAAGGCTATGGCATTGGCGGCGCGGCCGTGATCGTGGACACCATGACCGACAACCGCGTGCGCACCGTGGCCGAAGTGCGCCACGCCTTCAGCAAGCACGGCGGCAATCTGGGGACCGAGGGCTCGGTGGCTTTCCAGTTCAAAAACTGCGGTCAGCTGATCTTTGCCCCAGGCACCGACGAAGACAAAGTCATGGAAGTGGCCCTGGAGGCGGGTGCCGAAGATGTGATCACCGATGAGGAAGGTGCCATTGAGGTGCTGACCACGCCGGCCGATTTTGAAGCCGTGAAAAACGCACTCGAAGCGGCAGGCCTGGTGGCCGACATGGCCGAAGTGACCATGCGTGCCGAAAACACCATCGCGCTCAGCGGTGATGACGCAGCCAAAATGCAAAAGCTTCTGGACATTCTGGAAGATCTGGACGACGTGCAAAACGTCTTCCACAACGCCGACATTGAAGAATAAACAAGGACATTTGATGAAAGTTTTGGTGGTCGGCAATGGTGGCCGTGAACATGCCATGGCCTGGAAATTGGCCCAGTCTCCCCGTGTGCAACAGGTCTACGTGGCCCCGGGCAATGGCGGCACAGCCCGCGACAAGAATTTGGTGAATGTGCCGATCACGGACATCCCCCAGCTGCGCCAGTGGGCCAAGGACAATCAGATCGGCCTGACGGTGGTCGGCCCTGAGGCCCCTTTGGCTGCGGGCATCGTGGACGACTTCCGTGCCCACGGCCTGCGCATTTTTGGGCCCACCCAAAAGGCCGCTCAACTCGAAAGCTCCAAGGCTTTTTCAAAAGCCTTCATGGAACGCCACAGCATTCCCACGGCCGAGTTCGAGACCTTCACCGATCCGCTGGCTGCACACGCCTATGTGGACCGCAAAGGCGCACCCATCGTGGTCAAGGCCGATGGCCTGGCCGCAGGCAAGGGCGTGGTCGTGGCGATGAGCCTGGCCGAGGCGCACGAAGCGATCGACTTCATGTTGGTGGACAACACCTTGGGCGTGACCCATAACGAAGGGGGCGCCCGTGTGGTGATTGAAGAGTTTTTGCAAGGCGAAGAGGCCAGCTTCATCGTCTTGTGCGACGGCAAGAACGTGACCGCTTTGGCCACCAGCCAAGACCACAAACGCCTGCTGGACGCCGACCAGGGCCCCAACACCGGTGGCATGGGGGCTTATTCGCCAGCGCCTGTGGTCACCGCCGACGTGCACGCCCGCGCCATGCGCGAGGTGATCATGCCCACCATCAAGGGCATGGAAAAAGACGGCATTCCCTACACCGGCTTTTTGTATGCCGGTTTGATGATCGATGAACAAGGCAAGCCCAAGACGCTGGAATTCAACTGCCGCATGGGGGATCCCGAGACGCAGCCGATCCTCATGCGTTTGAAGTCCGATCTGGTGGAAGTCATGCTGGCCGCGACCTCCGAAGGTCTGGACAAAATCGAGCTGGAGTGGGACCGCCGCGTGGCTTTGGGTGTGGTGATGGCCGCTGCCGGTTACCCGCTCAACCCGCGTAAAGGAGATGCCATCAGTGGCTTGCCGCAAGACGCCGAAGACGCCATGGTGTTCCACGCGGGCACCACCGAAAAAGACGGCCAGATCCTGACGTCTGGCGGCCGCGTCTTGTGCGTGACGGCCTTGGCCGACTCGGTGCGTCTGGCGCAGCAAAAGGCTTACCAGACCGCCAGCAGCATCCAGTTTGATGGCATGCAAATGCGCAAAGACATCGGCTACCGCGCCATCAAAAACTGAAGCGCCATTGAAAGGCCCCTGCCCATGACACACCCTGTGACCTTCAAAGGCTCGCGCTTGGCGCGCTGGATTTTGAAAGCCTTTGGCTGGACCTTGAACTTTGAGGGCTTCCCCACCTTGCAAGGGGTGGCGATTGTGTACCCGCACACCAGCAATTGGGATTTCCCGGTGGGCATTTTGGCCAAATGGGCGCTGGGCATCCCGGCCAATTTCTGGGGCAAGGACTCTTTGTTCAAGTTCCCCATCATGGGCGCGTGGATGCGTTGGGTCGGCGGCGTGCCGATTGACCGCAGCTCGCCCAAAGGCGTGGTCGGTGAGATGGTGCAGGTGTTTGAACAGCACAAGCGCGAGGAGCGGCTGCTTTGGCTGGCCCTGGCCCCAGAAGGCACACGCAGTCTGACCCCGGGTTGGCGCAGCGGTTTTTACCAAGTGGCCAAAGGCGCTGAGGTGCCCTTGGCGCTGGTCAAGCTCGACTGGGGCACACGCACCTTGTCCTTGGTCGATTTCTACAAGTTGACGGGCGATGTGGAGGCCGACTACGCCCACATGGCCCAGGTTTTTGAGGGGGTTCGGGGTTACAACGCCGATCAGGCGTCTCCCGTTGCGCCCTGGAGTCCGGTCGCGCGGACCACCGCCTCCCCATCTGCCACGGCCACAGCGGCCGACGGCCCTCAGCACACGATCCATTCATGAACGATTCCATTGACCTGGCCGCCGTGCGCCAGTACCTTCAGGGCTTGCAGACCCGCATCACGCAGGCATTGACCGACATCGATGGCACGCCATTTTTGGTGGACCACTGGACCAAAGACCCGGGCGAAAAACTGCAGGGCAACGGCATCACCCAGATCCTGGAGGGTGGCCCGATTTTTGAACGTGCCGGTTGTGGCTTCTCGCACGTCAGCGGTCCGCAGCTGCCGCCTTCGGCCACGCAGCATCGGCCCGAGTTGGCCGGTTCGGCTTTTGAGGCCATGGGCGTGTCGCTGGTTTTTCACCCGCGCAACCCCTATGTGCCCACGGTGCATATGAATGTGCGCATGATCGCTGCCAAACCCGAGGGCAGGGCACCTGTGGCCTGGTTTGGCGGCGGCATGGACTTGACGCCGTATTACGGTTTTGACGAAGACGCCGTGCATTTCCACCAGACCTGCAAGGATGCGCTGAACCCGTTTGGCGAGGGCCTGTACCCCCGCTTCAAAACTTGGTGCGACGACTATTTTTGCAACAAGCACCGCCACGAACAGCGCGGCATTGGCGGGGTCTTTTTTGACGATTTTTCCGAGTTGGGCATGGGCCAGAGTTTTGCCATGTTGCAAAGCGTGGGAGACGCCTTTTTGAGCGCCTATTTGCCCATCGTCGAACGTCGCCAAGACATGCCTTGGGGCGAGCGCGAGCGCGATTTTCAGCTCTACCGCCGAGGCCGTTATGTGGAATTCAACCTGGTCTGGGACCGGGGCACGCATTTTGGGTTGCAGTCGGGTGGCCGCACGGAGTCGATCCTGTTGTCGATGCCGCCCGAAGTGCGGTGGTCGTACCAGCGTGTTGACGAGGCGGGTTCACCTGAGGCGCGTTTACTCAGTCACTATCTGGTGCCCAAGGACTGGGTTTGAACACTGTGCCGCAGCCCATGCGCCTGGGTGTGTTTGGCGGGGCGTTTGACCCGCCGCATGCCGCCCATGTGGCCCTGGTGCAAGCCGCTGTGTTGCAGCTGGGTCTCGACCAGGTTCGGGTCTTGCCAACCGGGCAGGCTTGGCACAAACCGCGATGCTTGAGCGAATCGTCGCATCGCCTGGCCATGGCCCGCCTGGCGTTTGAAGCGGTGCCCGAGGCGGTCGTTGATGCGCGTGAAATGTTGCGCCAGGGCCCCAGCTACACGGTGGACACTTTGCGTGAGTTCAGGTCGGAATTTCCACAAGCCCAGCTGTTTTTATTGATCGGCGATGACCAGCGGCGGTCCTTGCCCGCATGGCACCAAATCGAAGAAATTGCCCGGCTCGCTATAATTTGCGCCGCAGGCCGCGATGCAGCCGTTCAGGCTTGGAGCGATTCCAGTGCAGACGCTCCTGGCGCAGTCCCCCATTCAATTGATGCGCGCATCCAGACTTTGACGATGCCGCTCATGCCCCACAGTGCCACGGACATCCGTGCGTTGGTGGCCACAGACCGCAACATCCAAGGTCTGGTGCCACCCGCTGTTGAGCGCTATATTCACGAACACCACCTCTACAGGCCCCATTGATGACCGATACCGCTGCCAAAAAAGACATTCAAAAACTCCAGCGTGCCATTGTGGACGCCCTGGAAGATGTGAAAGCACAAGACCTGCAGGTGTTTGACACCGAGCACCTGTCACCCTTGTTCGAGCGCGTGATCATCGCCTCGGGCACATCCAACCGCCAAACCAAGGCCTTGGCCGCCAGCGTGCGTGACAAGGTGCGCGATGCCGGTTTCGGCAAGCCCCGCATAGAGGGCGAAGACAACGGCGAATGGATCATTGTGGACTGCGGCTCGGCCGTGGCGCACATCATGCAGCCCACCATCCGCACTTACTACAACCTCGGAGAAATCTGGGGCGACAAGCCCGTGCGCCTGAAGTTCGGTGCGCCCAAGCCCGCTGCACCAGAGCCTAAGGCAACTGCCCGCAAGAGCGCTGCCAAGAAGACGGCTGCCAAAACCACGACAAGCAAGACCACAGCAAGCAAGACCACCGCTGCCAAACCAGCAGCCAAGTCCAAAGTGGCTTTGAAGGCACCCGCCAAATCAGCCAAACCCGCCAGCAAAACTGCTGCCAAGGCACCTGCCAAATCAGCTGCGAAAACGGCTTCCAAACCCGCTGCCAAGTCAGCCGCAGCCAAAGCACCCGCCAAGAACACGTCCAAGCCGACCGTGAAGACCGTCGGCAAGCCATCGCCCAAAGCCGCTGCCAAAACCGCAGCCGCCAAAACGCCAGCCCGCAAGGCCGTGAAAGCCCCCACGCGTCGCAAAGACGATTGATTTTTCATGAAGCTGCTGATCGTTGCGGTCGGCCAGCGTGTGCCTGACTGGGCGCAGACCGCCTGGGACGACTATGCCAAGCGTTTCCCGCCCGAGCTCAAAGTCGAGCTCAAGGCGGTGAAGACCGAGCCACGCGGCTCCAAAACCCTTGCCACCTTGTATGCGGCTGAGCGCCAGCGCATCGAGGCGGCCATTCCCCGTGGCACCCGCATCGTGGTGCTTGATGAGCGCGGCACCAACCTCACCACACAAGCGCTGGCCGCACGGCTGACCTCCTGGCAGCTGGGGGGAGACGATGTGGCCTTGGTGATCGGTGGGCCTGATGGCTTGGAGCCCGAGTTTCGCCAAGCGGCCCACGAGCGCATTCGCCTGTCCGACATGACTTTGCCCCACGCCATGGCTCGGGTGCTGTTGATTGAGCAGCTGTACCGCGCCTGGTCGATCAACGCCAACCACCCTTACCACCGCGAATGAGTTCATTCATTTACCTGGCGTCGCAAAGCCCGCGACGCAGCCAGTTGCTGCAACAAATCGGCGTGGCCCACGAACTCTTGTTGCCTGACCCCAGCGAGGACGCCGAGTCGCTCGAAGCCATTCGCGGCAGCGAAGCGCCAGGGCGTTACGTGGCCCGTGTGACCGGCTTGAAGCTGGATGCGGCCGTGGCCCGCCTCAAGCGCCTGGGTTGGCCCACAGCGCCTGTTTTGTGCGCCGACACCACCGTGGCTTTGGGGCGTGAAATTTTGGGCAAACCAGCCGATGAAGCCGATGCACGGCGCATCTTGCAGCAACTGTCCGGTCAGACGCACCGCGTGCTGACTGCGGTGGCCGTGCAGTCGGGCCGCAAGCGGGTGCAGGCGGTGTCCGAGTCCTGGGTGCGTTTTGCGCCCATGACGGCCTCGCAAATCAAGGCCTATGTGGCCAGCGGTGAGCCCATGGGCAAAGCCGGCGCTTACGGCGTGCAGGGCAGGGCCGCGTCGCACATTGAACAGATCCGCGGCAGTTATTCGGGCATCATGGGTTTGCCTTTGTTCGAGACCGCATCGTTGTTGCGCTCGGTGGGCATTTCCTGCTGACAGCCCTTGGGGCTGTTTTTCCACATTCACCCAAAGCCTTCCATGCAACAAGATATTTTGGTCAATTGGTCTCCTCAGGAGACGCGCGTGGCGGTGGTCGAGTTTGGCGCTGTGCAGGAGCTGCACGTCGAGCGTACGCTTGAGCGCGGTTTGGTGGGCAATGTTTACTTGGGCAAGGTGGCCCGTGTATTGCCCGGCATGCAGTCGGCTTTCATCGATATTGGTCTGGACAAAGCCGCCTTTTTGCATGTGGCCGATGTGTGGCAAAAGCACCCTGAAGGGGATGCCTCGGCACGCACGGGCCAGCCCTTGGTGCCGATTGAAAAGCAGGTGTTCGAGGGCCGCGCCATCATGGTGCAGGTCATCAAAGACCCAATGGGCACCAAAGGCGCTCGCCTGTCCACCCAGATCAGCATTGCCGGCCGCCATTTGGTGTTCTTGCCGCAAGACGACCACATTGGCGTGTCGCAAAAAATCCCGTCTGAGCAGCGCGATGCTTTGCGCAAACGCGTGCAAGCCCTGGTGGGGCCAGCCGGTGGGGGCTTCATTTTGCGCACCAATGCCGAAGACTCCAGCGACGAAGAGTTGCAAGACGACATCGCTTACCTGCGCAAAACCTGGGCCCGCATCAAAGACGCGTCGATGCGCTTGCCGCCAGCGTCCTTGCTGCACCAGGACTTAACGCTCTTGCAGCGCGTACTGCGCGATCTGGTGGGCGAGGTCACCCAAAGCATCCGCATCGATTCTCACGAGCAATACGCTCAGCTGGTCGAGTTTGGCCGGGAGTTCATGCCCAAGGTGACCGAGCGTTTGCAGCACTACAAGGGTGAACGCCCGATCTTTGACCTGTACTCGATCGATGAGGAAATTGCCCGCGCCTTGGGGCGTCGAGTGGATTTGAAGTCGGGCGGTTACCTGATCATCGACCAGACCGAGGCCCTGACCACGGTGGACGTGAACACCGGCGGTTATGTCGGTGCCCGTAACTTTGAAGACACCATCTTCAAAACCAATTTGGAAGCCGCGCAAGCCATTGCCCGGCAGCTGCGCCTGCGCAATCTGGGCGGCATCATCATTGCCGACTTCATCGACATGTCGCGCAGCGATCATCAAGACGCGGTGTTGGCCGAGTTCCGCAAACAGCTCTCGCGTGACCGCGTCAAGACCATGGCGGGCGGGTTTTCGTCACTGGGTTTGCTGGAGATGACACGCAAACGCACCCGTGAATCCTTGGCCCACATGCTGTGCGAGCCATGCCCCAGCTGCCAGGGCAAAGGCATTGTCAAAACGGCCCGCTCGGTGGCCTATGACATCTTGCGCGAGATCCTGCGTGAGGCCCGTCAGTTCAACCCGCGTGAGTTCCGTGTGGTGGCGGGCGCTGCGGTGATCGATTTGCTGCTCGACGAAGAAAGTCAGCACCTGGCCGGTCTGTCGGATTTCATCGCCAAGCCGATTTCCTTGCAGGTGGAGTCTTCGATGGGCCCGGAGCAATACGACATCGTCTTGCTCTGAGTCTTCGGTTCAAGCCTCGGTTTCGGGGGCTGTCCATTCGCCCCGATGGTGCAAGCGGGCATAAGCACCGCCTGCGGCCAGCAGTTGCGCAGGCGCACCTTGCTCCACGATACGGCCTTTGTCCATGACCACCACGCGGTCTGCATGCTCGATGGTGGATAGGCGGTGCGCCACGATCAGCGTGGTGCGGCCCTGCATGAGCTTTTGCAGCGCATCCTGCACAAGGCGTTCCGATTCATTGTCCAAAGCCGAGGTTGCTTCGTCCAGAATCAAAATGGGCGCATCTTTGTAAAGGGCGCGGGCGATTGCCAAGCGTTGCCGCTGGCCGCCCGACAGTTGGCTGGCGTTGTGCCCCAGCAGGGTGTCCATGCCTTGGGGCAGCTGGCTCACGTGTGACCACAGGTTGGCCGCTTCCAGGCTTTGGCGAATGCGTTCCCGGTCAGGGCTTTGTCCCAAACTCACATTGGCCGCCAGGGTGTCGTTGAGCATGACCACATCTTGGCTGACCATGGCGATTTGTTGGCGCAGGCTGCGCAAGGTCCAAGCTTGAACCGGTACCTGATCGATCAGCACCTGACCCTGGGTGGGGTTGAGAAACCGGGGCAACAGCTGAATCAGGGTGGACTTGCCAGCGCCCGAGCTGCCGACCAGCGCCACGGTTTCGCCTGGTTGCACTGACAGGGAGATGCCGTCGAGAGCGGGTGCGCTGTCTGGTTGGAATTGCAGCTGAACACCTTGCCACTCGATGGCACCTGTGGCGCGCTGGGCTTCATGCGCACCCTGGGTTTCTTCAGGTGCATCGTGCAGCAATGCCAGGCCCCGCTCCAGCGCAGCCAGTCCGCGTGTGATGGGATTGGCCACTTCGGCCAGTCGCTTGATGGGGGAGACCAGCATCAGCATGGCGGTGATGAAGGCCACAAAACCGCCAACGGTGGCACCCGATGCACTGTCTCGGCTTTGAACCAAGGCAATCACCAGGACCAGAGACAAAGCGATGGCCGACATGATCTGGGTCAGTGGTGACATGGCCGCAGAGGCCGCCGTGGATTTGAGTGCCAACTTGCGCAGGTTGTGACCCAGATGCGCAAAGCGTTCAATTTGTTGCTGTTGCGCGCCGTGCAGGCGGATCATGCGGTGCGCCAGCACGTTTTCTTCCACCACATAGGCCAGGGCGTCGGTCGAATCCTGGCTCTCGCGGGTCAGCCGGTAAAGGCGCTTGGACAGGGCCTTCATGATGTAGCTGAGGGCCGGTGCCACGATGAACACCACCAGGGTCAGCTTCCAGTTCAGCCACATCAGGTAGCCCACCAGAGCCGCCAAAGTGAAGCCATCTCGGCTCAAGCCAATCAAGGCCGAGATCAATTGCCCGGCACCGTTCATGACTTCATAGACCACGGTGTTGGACAAGCTGCTGGCCGAATGTCGGTTGAACAGGCTCAGATCGGCCTTGACCAGCTGAGCAAACAAATCATTGCGCAACTTTTCCATGCCATCGTTGGTGACACGGGCCAGGGCGTATTGCGCCAAGAAGAAAGTGATGCCGCGGATGGCAAACAAACCGATCACGGCCACTGGGATGGACCAAACAGGCAGGCCCTTGCCCGCGAAGCCTTCGTCCAGCAGGGGTTTGAACAGCGCTGGGATCAGGGGTTCGGTCATGGCCGCCACCAAGGTGGCCCCAATGGCCAGAGCCCAAACGCCGCGTTGCTTGGCGAAATAGGGGGCTAATTTGAGCATTCGGGCGCGAATGCCGCTCTGTGGCGCAATGGTTTGAGGATCGTTCATGGGTACTTTGATTGTAAGCAGCTCCCCGCTGAGGCCGATTTGGCAGATTCTTGTGTGTTTCAGCACGGTTTGTTGGGCCTGAAACGAGGCTTGAACGGTGTACGATCAGGGCCTGTCTTTGGAGGTCATTGCACTGTGCTGCACATGAAACTGTTGTCGATCCGATCGAAGTGCTTGCCTTGGCTGTTGGCGCTGCCGGCCTTGTTGCTTTGTGGCCTGCCTGCCTGGGCGCAATTTCGCGTTGAAGTGACGGGTGTGGGCATGACCCAGCTGCCTGTGGTGGTGGCCCCTTTCAAAGGGGAAGCGCAGTCGCCCCAAAAAATGGCCACCATCGTGCAGGCCGATCTGGAGCGCAGTGGCCAGTTCAAGGGCTTGTCCGCAGGCAGCACGCAGCTGGATGAAGTCAGCCGCCCCGATTGGTCGGTCTGGCGTCAGCTGTCGGCCGAAGCCTTGTTGGCAGGCTCGGTCACACGCCTGGCCGATGGCCGTTTCGACATTCGTGCTCGCTTGTGGGATGCGGTCAAAGGGCAGGAAAAAGCGGATTTTCGCGACACCGTGGTGGCCGCTGATTTGCGTTTGTCCGCCCACCGCATCGCCGACTGGGTTTATCAGCAACTGACCGGCGTGCCCGGCGCGTTCGCTACCCGTATCGCTTATGTCACCAAGTCCTCTGGTCGCTACACCCTGTGGGTGGCTGACTCGGATGGTGAAGGTGCCAAAGCCGCTTTGAGCAGTCCTGAGCCGATCATTTCGCCTTCATGGGCCCCCAACGGCGCGCAACTGGCCTATGTGTCATTTGAATCGCGCAAGCCTGTGGTGTACGTCCACGAGTTGCTCACCGGTCAGCGCCGTGCGGCGGCCAACTTCAAGGGCTCCAACAGCGCACCGACCTGGGCCCCCGATGGCCGATCGCTCGTGGCTACGCTCAGCCGCGACGGTGGCTCGCAGCTTTTCCGCATTGACCTCAACGGCGCAGAGCCCCGCAAATTGACCCAGGCCGGTTCGATCAACACCGAACCTGTCTTCACGCCCGACGGCAGCGCCTTGTATTTCGTGAGCGACCGGGGCGGCAGCCCTCAGATTTACCGCATGTCCTCGCAAGGGGGTCCCGCAGAACGGGTCACGTTCTCGGGCAGTTACAACATTTCCCCCGCGCTCAGCCCCGACGGTCGCTGGATGGCTTACGTTGCTCGCAATGGCGGAACATTTCGTGTGCACTTGATGGACTTGAGCTCCGGGCAGGCCACGGCAGTGACCGATACGTCCTCGGACGAGCGCCCCAGTTTTGCCCCCAACAGCCGTTTGCTGGTGTACGCCACGGTGCAGCAAGGCCAAGAGGCCCTGATGACCAGCACTCTGGATGGACGCGTCAAGGCCCGTTTGTCGGGGCAGGGCGGTGACATCCGTGAACCCCATTGGGGTCCTTTGCGCAAATAAGTTTTGTTTTTAAATTGACGAGGTAGATGATGAAAAAAAGTTTTTTGGCTGGTTTATTGATGGTGGCTTTGTTGTCGGGTTGCGCCTCTGGCGTCAAGCTCGATGACATTCCAGTGGAAGACAGAAGCGCGACATCTTCGGGCGCTAACGCCCAAGGCGTGGGCATGGACAATGGTCAAAATGGCGTGACCGGTGTCTTGACCGACAAGTCCGGCTCGGGCGTAGGCCCTGCTGGTGCGGCCCATGTGGTGTATTTTGATTACGACAGCTTTGTGGTGCGTGCGGAAGCTCGCCCTGTGATTGAAACGCACGCCCGTTTCTTGCAAGCCAACAAGCAACGCAAGGCCAACCTCGAAGGTCACACCGACGAACGTGGTGGCCGTGAGTACAACCTGGCCCTGGGTCAAAAGCGTGCCGAGGCCGTTCGTCAGGTTTTGACCTTGTTGGGTGTGTCGGACGCGCAAATTGAAGCCGTGAGCTACGGCAAGGAAAAGCCGGCCTCCACCGGTTCGTCGGATGCGGACTACGCGAAAAATCGCCGCGTTGAAATTCGTTACTGATCGCCATGAACATGCTGCTGAATTTTCGCGGGGCATGCACCCGTTTGGCCCTGGTCCTGAGTTTGGGGGGCTTGGCGGGAGCGGCTCAGGCGGCTTTGTTTGAAGACGATGAGGCGCGACGGGCCATCTTGGATTTGCGCCAGCGTCTGGAGCAAACCAACAAAAATCTGACCGAGGAAAACGCGCAACTGCGCCGCTCCTTGCTCGACTTGCAATCGCAAATCGAGAACTTGCGCAACGACGTTTCGCAAAGCCGTGGAGCCCAGGAAAACCTGGCCCGCGATCTGTCGGAAGTCCAGCGCAGTCAAAAAGATGTGGCCGCAGGCGTGGACGAGCGCTTGCGCAAATTTGAACCCATCAAGGTCAATCTTGACGGCCGCGAGTTTCTGGCCGAACCGGCTGAAAAACGCGACTACGAGGCGGCCATGGACATTTTCCGCAAAGGCGACTTTGTGGCCGCTCAGACAGCCTTGGTGCAGTTTTTGCAGCGCAATGGCAAAAGCGGTTATGCCCCATCGGCCTTGTTCTGGCTGGGCAATGCCCAATACGCCAACAAGTCCTACAAAGACGCGATGGCCAATTTTCAGCAAATGTTGACAGTGGCCCCTACCCACGCCCGTGCGCCCGAGGCCTTGTTGGCGATCTCGAATGTGCAGATCGAGCTCAAAGACCTCAAGGCTGCGCGTAAAACCTTGGAGGATTTGGTGAAAGCCTATCCACAATCCGAAGCGGCCAACACAGCACGCGACCGATTGGCGCGTCTGCGTTAAGGCCTTCGCATGGCTGAGATGACATTGGCCCAACTTCAGGCCCAAAGCCTTTTGGTTTTGGGCCTTTGTTTTGGCGTGGCTTTTGTCTGGGGCGTGTTGGTGCATCGCAGCCACTTTTGCACCATGGGGGCCATCAGCGATGTGTTGTTGATGGGTGACGCCCGTCGCTTGCGGCAATGGGGCTTGGCCGTGGCCGTGGCGATTTTCGGCTTTGGGTGGATGAGCGCTGTCGGCTGGCTCCAGCCGATGAACACCATTTATGCCGGTCAGCCTTTGAATGTCTTGACCCTGGGTCTCGGTGGCACCCTGTTTGGTGTGGGCATGGTGCTGGGCTCTGGCTGCACCAGCAAAAACCTGGTTCGCTTGGGCGCAGGCAATTTGAAGTCTCTCGTGGTGCTGCTGGTGATGGGCGTGGTGGCCCTGGCGACCATGCGAGGCTGGCTGGCTGTTGTGCGCGTTCAGGTGTTGGACGGCTTCACCATCACCTTGCCCGCCGGACCGTTTGCGGGGCAATGGGTGCAAGCCCTCACCGCCTGGTCTTTGGGGCAGGCCACGCTGGCGGCATCTGCTTTGGTCGTTGTGTGCCTCTTGCTCTGGGTGTTCAAGGAGCCATCGTTTCGACGTGTGTCGCAATTCGGCCCGGGTGCTGCCACAGGGCTGGTGGTGTTGGCGGTGTGGTGGATCAGTGGTGTGCTGGGTTTCGTGCCTGAACACCCCGAAACATTGGAGCCTGTCTTTCTGGCCACGGCCAGCGGACGCATGGAGTCCTGGAGCCTGACCGCACCGGTGGCCTATGGACTTGATGCCTTCATGTATTTCAGCGATGGCAGCAAACGCATGAGCTTGGGCATGGCGTTGATGCTGGGGCTGTTGGCGGGTGCCTGGGGCAGTGCCTTGCAGCAAGGCACTTTCCGCTGGGAGGGCTTTGGCCAAACCGCCGATCTGGCTCGGCACATCGCAGGCGGGGCTTTGATGGGCCTGGGCGGTGTGATGGGCCTGGGCTGCAGCATCGGTCAGGGCCTGTCGGGCTTGTCCACCCTTAGCGTCGGCAGCTTTGTGACGGTGTTGGGCATGGCCTTGGGTGCCGTGCTGACTTTGCAGTGGCAACTGCGGCGGGCGTGAGCATGAGTGATTGGACGATGGACGAGGAAGAACAGCGCCGCTTTGGCGGTTTGCAACGCTTGTATGGTGTGGCGGGTGCTCAGCGCATTCGTCAGGCGCATGTGGTGGTGGTGGGCATTGGCGGCGTGGGCTCCTGGGCCGCAGAGGCACTGGCCCGAAGTGGTGTGGCGCGCCTGACCCTGATCGACATGGATCACATTGCAGAGTCGAACATCAATCGCCAGATTCACGCCTTGACCAACACCACCGGGCAGGCCAAGGTCGAGGCCATGCGTGAGCGTATTGCCTTGATTCATCCGGCTTGTCAGGTCGATGCCGTGGACGATTTCGTGGACCCGGACAACTGGCCGGGCTTGTTGCCCGCCATGCCCGACGCCGTGATCGATGCCTGCGACCAGCTCAAAGCCAAAGTGGCCATGGCCCACTGGGCCATGCAACAGCGCTGCGGCTTCATCACCGTGGGGGCCGCAGGGGGCAAACGGCTGGCGCACAGGGTGGACATCGACGATCTGTCACAGATCACGCATGACCCCTTGCTGGCGCAGCTGCGCTACCGCTTGCGCAAGCACCACGGTGCCGCCCGAGGGGACAAGCGCATGGGGCTTCGCGGTGTTTTCAGCCGCGAGTCGGTGGCACCGCCCGATGCATCTTGCGCCTTGGAGGGCGATGGCTCGCTCAATTGCCATGGCTATGGTTCGGTGGTCAGCGTGACGGCCACTTTTGGTTTGTGTGCCGCTTCAGAAATTTTGAATTTTTTAGCCACCTCACATTTGAAGCCTGCAAAATGACGCTATAATTTGAGTCTTGCTGCAGTGCACCGCAATGCAGTATAGGGACCATAGCTCAGTTGGTAGAGCAGCGGACTTTTAATCCGTTTGTCGTGGGTTCGACCCCCGCTGGTCCCACCAAATTTAAAAGCACTTTGTATCTCGGTACAAAGTGCTTTTTTCATTGTGCTTGGCTTTTTCTGATCGAAAGAATCCCGACATGTCCGCCAAATTGAACATCCAAAATGAATTGAAAAAGATGAGCTTGTGCGAGCCTTGTTCAGGCATTCAACGCAACTGGCGCAAGGCCCCGGGCCACGCCGAGCTGGTTCAGGGCAGCAACCGCAAGGAAATTCGGGAAACCGGTTCGGTCACCATCACGCGTTACCGCTGTGACCGTTGTGGCACCAGCTGGGAATACGAAAACAACAAGGCCGACCAGCATGCGGGCTGGTCCGTGGTGGGCGGTTGATCCCGTTTCAAGACCTGCGCGTTCAGCGCAAATGAATGAAAAAAAACCGGGCACCACAGTTGGTGGTGCCCGGTTTTTTCATGAGCGCTTCGAATGATGGCGGGCCATCAGGCGGTGGCTTCAAGCTGCGCGGTCAGCTCCAGCCAGCGTTCTTCGAGCCGTGCCACTTCATCGCTGAGCACTTTGAGTCGACGGCCTGCTTCTGCAATTTCTGCGGGCGGGATGGGTGAGCTCAGCAGTTCTTCCAAGGCGGTTTTTTCCTTGTCGATCGCGGCCATGCGTTGCTCGTTTTGCTCCAGCTCTTTTTTCAATGGACGGGTTTGTGCGGCTTGCTGCTGACGGCGTTGCGCGTCGAGCTTGCGTTGATCTCCGCTGCTGATCGCTGTTTGTGCGGCAGGCGCTTGCACCGGCGCTGCAGCGACCACCTCGGGCACCGCCGCCACAGCCATTGCAGCATCCTTGGCTGAGTTTTTGGCCAGCTCGCGCAAGCGCTTGGACTCGTCCAGCAGGTACTTCTGGTAATCGTCCAAGTCGCCGTCAAAGGGTTCGACCTTGCCACGACCGACCATCCAGAATTCATCACACACCGCACGCAACAAGGCGCGGTCGTGGCTGACCAGCATGACGGTGCCTTCAAATTCGTTCAGCGCCATCGACAGCGCTTCACGCGTGGCCAAGTCCAGGTGGTTGGTAGGCTCGTCCAGCAGCAGCAAGTTGGGGCGTTGCCACACGATCATGGCCAGCACCAGACGGGCTTTTTCGCCACCGCTCATGGTGCCCACAGCTTGCTTGACCATGTCGCCACTGAAGTTGAAGGTGCCCAGGTAGTTGCGCAGGTCTTGCTCGCGGCTGGCCTCACCGCTGGCCAGTTCTTTGGCCAAGCGGATCATGTGCTCCAGCGGGTTGTCCTGCGGGTGCAGCACGTCGAGTTCTTGCTGGGCGAAGTAGCCGATGTTCAGGCCTTTGCCCTCGGTCAGCGTGCCCGCCAGCTGGGGCATGGTGCGTGCAATCGTTTTGACCAAGGTCGATTTGCCTTGCCCGTTGGCCCCCAAAATGCCGATGCGCTGGCCCGCCAGCACCGATTTGCTGACACCTTGCACAATGGTTTTGGGCTCGCCATCGACCATGTAGCCAAAACTTGCCTCGCTGATGGCCAACATCGGGTTGGGCAGGTTGTTGGGTTCCTTGAAGCCAAAGGTGAATTCGGCATCGGCCAGCAGCGGTGCCACTTTTTCCATGCGCTCGAGCGCTTTGACCCGGCTTTGCGCCTGCTTGGCCTTGCTGGCCTGGGCCTTGAAGCGGTTGATGAACTTTTGCAGGTGGGCGATTTTGTCCTGCTGCTTGGCAAACGAAGCCTGTTGGAGCTCCATTTGCTGGGCGCGCAAAATTTCAAAGCCGCTGTAGTTGCTGCCGTAGCGCGTGAGCTTGGCGTGGTCAATGTGCAGCGTGACGTTGGTCACCGCGTCCAAAAACTCGCGGTCATGGCTGATCACGATCATGGTGCCCGCATAACGCTGCAGCCACGCTTCCAGCCAAACCAGCGCGTCCAAGTCCAAGTGGTTGGTGGGTTCGTCGAGTAACAAAATGTCCGAGGGGCACATCAGCGCCCGGGCCAGCTGCAAGCGCATGCGCCAGCCGCCCGAGAAGCTGTTGACCGGGTTGTTCAGCTCGTCCACCCGAAAACCCAGACCCAAAATCAAGGCCTCGGCGCGGGGCAGGGCGTCGTGGTCGCCTGCGTCGGCCAAGTCCGTGTAGACATGCGCCATCTCCATGCCATCACCGCTTTCTTCGGCGGCCACCAAGCGCTGGCGCAATTCGGCCAGGCGGGTGTCGCCTTCCAGCACAAACTCGCTGGCAGGCTGGTCGGTCTCGGGCATGTTTTGCGCCACTTGGGCCATGCGCCAGGCTTTGGGCATCTCGAAGTCGCCGCCGTCTTCGTGCAGCGTGCCGTTGAACAGCGCAAACAGGGTGGACTTGCCCGCGCCGTTGCGCCCGACCAAGCCGACTTTCTCCCCGGGGTTGAGGGTGACCGAAGTTTGGTCCAGCAACACTTTGGTGCCGCGGCGGAGGGTGACGTTTTTAAGATTGATCATGAAAAGAAAATGCCCCGGAACCGATCCGGGGTGTGGGCCGTGACCGGGGTCAGGCCTGGAGAGTCAAAAGGGATTCGCGGGTGATCAGCAGCACCTGATCGTCGCCCGCACTGGTGTCAAGCCAAGCCACTTCCAGCTCGGGAAAGGCCGCAATGAAGTGTTCCACCTCGTTACCGATTTCCAGCACCAGCACAGCGTCTTCGCTCATGCGCGAAGGCGCGTCCTTGAACAGCTGGCGCACAAAGTCCATGCCGTCCGTACCGCCGGCCAAGGCCAGTTCGGGCTCGGCGCGGTACTCGGCGGGCAGCGCATCCATGCTGGCTTGGCACACATAAGGCGGGTTGCACAAAATCAAGTCAAACGGCCCTGGCAGGGCAGACAGGCCATCGCTGTGAATCAGATTTACGCGCTCTTGCAGCTCGTGGCGTTCCACGTTAATGGCGGCCACGGCCAGCGCGTCGTCCGAGATGTCCGCACCTGTCACCTGCACCTCGGGCCATGCCAGCGCCGCCAGCACGGCCAGGCTGCCGTTGCCGGTGCACAGGTCCAGCACGCGTGTGGTCTGGTCAGACAGCCAGGCGTCTATGGTGCCGTCGGCCAGCACCTCGGCGATCAGGCTGCGCGGCACGATGGCGCGTTCGTCGATGTAAAACGACACGCCCTGCAGCCAGGCTTCTTGCGTCAGGTAGGCGGCGGGCTTGCGGGTGGTGATGCGTTCGTCGATCAAGGCCGCGCATGCGGCTTGCTGCTCGGGCGTCACGGCTTGTTCGGCCACTTCGTCAAGATCGGTGTCCAGTGGCAAACCCAGTCGCCAGAGCACCAGCCAGACGGCTTCGTCAAAAGCGCTCAGAGTGCCGTGGCCAAATGCCACGCCCGCTTGGCTCAGGCGTTCAGCCGATTGTTCGATCAGGCCCAACAGTGTGATGGCGCTCATGCGGACAGGCCCTGGTTGAGTTGTTCCAGCGTCCGGCGGTAGATGCCTTTGAGCGGCGCGATGTCGCTCAGAGCCACATGCTCATTGACCTTGTGGATGGTGGCATTGGGCGGGCCGAACTCGATCACCTGGGTGCAGATCTGCGCGATGAAGCGGCCGTCGCTGGTGCCGCCGGTGGTGGACAGCTCGGTGGTGAGGCCGGTCTCGTCGGCAATCGCCTTTTGCACGGCGGCCACCAAGGTACCAGGGGTCGTCAAAAAGGGCAGGCCGCCGATGGTCCAGGTCAACTCGTATTTCAAACCATATTGGTCCAGCACGGCGGTCAAGCGCTGTTGCAGGCTCTCGGGTGTGGACTCGGTGCAAAAGCGGAAGTTGAAATCCACCATGCAGTCGCCCGGGATCACATTGCTCGCGCCGGTGCCCGCGTGGATGTTGCTCACTTGCCAGCTGGTGGGCGGGAAGAAGGCGTTGCCATCGTCCCAGCGAATAGCCACCAAATCGGCCAGTGCAGGGGCCAGGCGGTGAATGGGGTTGTCGGCCAGGTGCGGGTAAGCGATGTGGCCTTGAATGCCTTTGACGGTCAGCTTGCCGCTCATGGTGCCGCGCCGGCCGTTCTTGATCATGTCGCCTGTTTGTTGCACCGAAGTGGGTTCACCCACGATGCAAAACTGCGGTGCGTCGCCACGGCCTTTGAGTTTTTCACACACCACCACCGTGCCGTCGAGCGCAGGGCCTTCTTCGTCGCTGGTCAGCAAAAACGCAATGCCCAAAGCGGGGTTGGGGTTGGTCGCCAGAAACTCTTGCACCGCCACAACCATGGCCGCTAAGGAGGTTTTCATGTCGCTCGCGCCCCGGCCAAACAATTTGCCGTCGCGGTGGGTGGGGGTGAAGGGGTCACTGTCCCATTGCGTGAGCGGCCCCGTGGGCACCACGTCGGTGTGGCCGGCAAAGGCCAGGGTCTGGCCCGAGGTGCCAGCGCGCTTTGCCCACAGGTTGCGAACGCGGAAACTGTCCGGGCCAGAGTCCATGAATTCGCAGACAAAGCCGAGGGGTTTCAGAGCGTCGGCAATCAGGTCCATGCAGCCCGCATCGTCGGGGGTGACCGAGGGTTTGGCGATCAGCTGCTCGGCCAGGCGCAGGGTGTCGTGACAGGTGGTCATGCTCAAGCCTTGCTCGGGTTTGCGCGCACAAAGCGGGCGATGCGCTCGGCCGCTTCCAGGCACTCGGCGGTCTCGGCCACCAGCGCCATGCGGATGCGGCCACGGCCCGGGTTGAAGCCCTTGAAGTCACGTGCCAGGTAGCTGCCGGGCAGCACCGTCACGCTCTCGGCCTCGTACAGCGCTTTGGCAAAGGCCGCGTCATCGCCTTGCCAGCCCTCAGGCACACCGGCCCAGAGGTAAAAACTGGCGTCGGGCAGTTTCACATCCAGCACCTCGGCCAGCACGGGCGTGACCTGGGCAAACTTGGTGCGGTACTGGTTGCGGTTGTCCACCACATGGCTTTCGTCGCCCCAGGCGGCCACGCTGGCTGCTTGCACCACCGGGCTCATGGCGCTGCCGTGGTAGGTGCGGTAGAGCAAAAACTGCTTGATGATGGCCGCATCACCCGCCACGAAACCGCTGCGCAGGCCCGGCACATTGCTGCGTTTGGAGAGGCTCGTGAAAGCGATCAGGCGTTTGAAGTCGGTGCGGCCCAGTTGGTGAGCGGCTTCCAGACCGCTCAAAGGTGCTTCTTCGCGGAAATAAATCTCGCTGTAGCACTCGTCCGAAGCGATCACAAAGCCGTGCTGGTCCGACAGGGCAAACAGCTTTTGCCATTCCGACAGGGGCATGACCGCGCCGGTGGGGTTGCCAGGCGAGCAGACAAACAGCAGCTGGGTTCGGGCCCAGACCTCGGCGGGCACGCTGTCCCAGTCGTTGGCAAAGTTGCGTGCCGGATCGCTGGGCACGTAGTAGGGCTCAGCGCCCGACAGCAAGGCCGCGCCTTCGTAGATTTGATAGAAGGGGTTAGGACTGACCACGGTGGCACCGGGGCGGGTGGGGTCGATCACGGTCTGTGTCAGGGCAAACAGGGCTTCGCGTGAGCCGTTGACCGGCAGCACCTGCGTGGCCAGGTCCAGCGTCAGCTGGTAGCGGGTTTGCAGCCAGGCGGCACAGGCATTGCGCAAGGCCGGCTCACCTGCGGTGGCGGGGTAGGCCGACAAGCCGGTGGCCACCGAAGCCTTGAGGGCCTCTTGAATGAAAGCCGGCGTGGCATGTTTGGGCTCGCCAATGCCCAAGCTGATGGGCTTGTTATTGGGGTTGGGGGTGACCCCTGCGAACAGTTGGCGCAGGCGCTCAAAAGGATAGGGCTGGAGCTTGGCGAGAAGGGGATTCATCCCCTGATTATCCGGGATCGTTCAGTGCGGGTGGCTGGGTTAATATTGAAGCCTGTTCCGGGCGTCCGGTTACAGGCTTTCAATCGGACTGATGCGCCTTGTGTTGCGTCATTTCGTTTACTCTTTTTTGATCGATCCGACCGCCGTGCGTCTCAATTCCATCAAGCTTTCTGGCTTCAAATCGTTTGCTGAGCCAACCAACTTCCTGCTGCCTGGTCAGCTGGTGGGCGTGGTCGGCCCCAACGGTTGCGGCAAATCCAACATCATGGACGCGGTGCGCTGGGTGTTGGGCGAGTCCAAGGCGTCCGAGCTGCGTGGCGAGTCCATGCAGGACGTGATCTTCAACGGCACCACCACCCGCAAGCCCGCCAGCCGCGCGAGCGTGGAGCTGGTGTTTGACAACGCCGACCACCGTGCAGGCGGTCAGTGGGGCCAGTTTGCCGAGATCGCCGTCAAGCGCGTGCTGACCCGCGACGGCAACAGCAGCTACTACATCAACAACCAGCCGGTGCGCCGCCGTGACGTGCAGGACGTCTTCTTGGGCACGGGCCTGGGTCCACGCGCTTACGCCATCATCGGCCAGGGCACGATCAGCCGCATCATCGAGTCGCGCCCCGAAGAGCTGCGCTTGTTCCTCGAAGAAGCCGCTGGTGTGTCCAAATACAAAGAACGCCGCCGGGAAACCGAAAACCGCTTGTCCGACACCCGCGAGAACCTGACCCGGGTTGAGGACATACTGCGCGAACTCAACGCCAACCTGGAAAAGCTCGAAAAGCAGGCCGAAGTCGCCCAGCGTTACAACACGCTGCAAGCCGACAGCACGCTCAAACAGCACCAGTTGTGGTTTTTGAAGCGTCGCGATGCGGAAAGTGACCAGGGCAAGATCAAGACCGATGTGGACCAGGCGGTGAACGCGCTGGAGTCCCGAATCGCCGATCTGCGTCATGTGGAGTCGGATCTGGAGACCATTCGCCAGGCGCATTACGACGCGGGTGACGAGGTCAACAAGGCGCAAGGCGCTTTGTACGAGGCCAGCGCCGAAGTCGGCCGTCTGGAAGCCGAAATCCGTTTTGTGGTCGAAGGCCGTCAACGCGCTGAGCAGCGCTTGCAGCAGCTGGTCGAGCAGACGGCCCAATGGGGCACCCGCAGCGAAGATGCTCAGGTTGAGCTGGAAACCCTGGCCGAGCAAGCGGCCATGGCCGAAGACCAGAGCATGACACTGGCCGCGCAGGTGGAAGACCAGGCCATGGCCTTGCCCGATCTGGAAGAAGCCCTGCGCAAAGCCCAAAACGATGCCACCGCCCAACGCGCCAGCGTAGTCCAGGTGCAGCAGCAAATCGGCGTGCTGGCCGCGGATCAGCGCAACGTGGAAGAACAATCTCGCCAGCTTGAAAACCGCCGAGAGCGTTTGTTGGCCGACCGCAATGCCTTGGCCGCGCCTGACGAAGCTCGCTTGAGTGGCTTGCAAGAACAATTGGCGGCAGCTGAAGCCTTGGCCGCCGAGTCTGAAGCCCGTTTGCACGACTTGCAAGACCAGGTGCCTGCGCTAGATGAAGACCGCCGTGAGCGCCAAAAGGCGGTCAACGAAGAGTCTGCCCGTTTGGCCGACTTGAGCGCCCGCATTGAGGCCCTCAAAGCCTTGCAAGAAAAAGTCCGCACCGACGGCAAGCTCAAGCCCTGGCTGTCCAAGCATGGCATGGACGGGCTGGAAGGCCTGTGGAGCCGCATCCACATCGAGTCGGGCTGGGAAAACGCGCTGGAGTCCGCACTGCGTGAACGCCTGTCGGCACTGGAAGTGTCCCGTCTGGACATGGTGCGCTCGTTTGCCAACGATGCACCACCGGCCAAACTGTCTTTCTTCACCTCGCCTTTGGCATCCACCGCCGCGCCGCGCAGCGGCATGCCCAGCGGCTGTGCGCCCTTGGCCCAAAAGCTGCGCATCTCGGACGCGGGTTTGTCGGCCCTGGTGACCGACTGGCTGCAAGGCTGCTACACCGCGCCCACCATGGAAGACGCTTTGGCCTGGCGCAGCCAGCTCAAGGCGGGTGAAACCCTGTTTGTGCAAGCCGGTCATGCGGTGGATCTGAACAGCGTGGTGTTTTACGCGCAAGACTCCGAACAAGCCGGTTTGCTGACCCGTGCGCAGGACATTGAAAACCTGGAAAAGCAGCAGCGCGCCCAGACCCTGATCGCCGAAGAAAGCCGCAGCGCACTGGTGCGTGCCGAGGCGGCCTATGCCGATGCCTCGCAGCGCCTGATCACCGTGCGCCGTGAAGCGGCCGACAACCAGTCTCGCGCCCACGAGTTGCAGGTGGAGACTTTGCGTCTGTCGCAATTGGTGGAACAGACCCGCGCCCGCAGCGAACAAATCAACAACGATCTGGCCGAAGTCGATGCTTTGCTCGACGAGCTGCAAGAGCGCCGTGTGACAGCCGAAGCCCGTTTTGAAGAACTGGACATGCAACTGGCCGACAGCCAGGAACGCCACGCCCAGCTGGACGAGCGCGTCATTGAAGCCGAGCGCAAGCTGAGCGAATGCCGTGAACAACAGCGCAGCCTGGAGCGCCGTGCCCAGGAAGCCCAGTTCTCGCAGCGCAGCCTGGATGCGCGACGGGCCGAGTTGAACCGCACGATCGAGACCGCGCAGCAGCAAGTGGCCAGCATCGACGCCGAAATGCAGCGTGCCCGTGACGA
>Ga0228702_1000529_pt1 | contig 28725 bp, 25 predicted proteins | sample McNCre217_Aug_MG_2_FD_178018 | JGI IMG/M metagenome (GOLD analysis project Ga0228702, IMG submission 178018) | Freshwater microbial communities from McNutts Creek, Athens, Georgia, United States - 20-17_Aug_MG | ecosystem: Environmental > Aquatic > Freshwater > Creek | place: USA: Georgia...
CGCCCCACCACCTGCAAAGCGCCATCGGCATCTTGTCGGCCCAGGTCGCCGCTGGCGTACCAGCCGCCGGGCTTCATGACCTGGTCGGTGATCTCGGGGTCGCGGAAATAGCCGGGCATCAGGCCCACGCCACGCATCCAGATTTCACCGGTTTCGCCTGCGGGCAGGTCTTGCCCGTTTGGGCCGACGATGCGCAGCTCGGCCCCCTCGACCAGGTAACCGGCACTGGTGTCGTTGCGCCATTCGCCTCGGCGGCACAAGGTCAGGGCACCGGCGTATTCCGACAGGCCATAGCCGTGGTGCAGGGGCTGGCCAAAGCGCGCTTCGATGGCTTTCTTGACGCTCAGGTCCAGCGGCGCAGCGCCGGTGTAGACGTAACGCAAGTCAGGCGCTGCGGGGTGATCGATGCCCTGGCTGTCGAGCCAGGCCAGCAGGCGGGTGAACATGGCGGGCGGGCCTTGCAACTGCGTCAGGCCCTGGTGGGCCAAGGCCTCGAACACATCGGCCGGATCGAACTGGCTGCGCATGAGCAGCCCAGCGCCTGCGTGCAGCGAAGCCATCAGCACCGTGCCCAGGCCAAAGATGTGGGTCATCGGCAAATAGGCGTAGGAGCGGTCGGACGGCTGCAACTGGCGCGACTGGGCCGACACCTTGCCGAACTGCAGCAACCCCGCGTGCGTGAGCATCACACCCTTGGGTTGGCCGGTGGTGCCCGAGGTGAAGATGATCGCGGCCACGCACTCGGCCAGGTCGCCCGTCTGCGCCGTGGCTTGCGGGTCGGCCCGGGTGTGCCGCAGCGCGGGCAACACGCTGGGGCGGGTGTCGTGGTGCGCTGCGTGCTGGCGTGCGGCCTCGGACACGCCCACGGTGAAATACAAGAGACGGGCGTCGGCCTTGGCGGCAAAGGCCGCCAGTTCGGACGCGGTCATGCGGGCATTCACGCCGCAGGCCCAGGCCCCCACGCGGCTGCAGGCCAGTACCAGGGCCACATGCTCGGGGCAGTTTTCTGCGGCCACCAGCACACGGTCGCCCACCCGCACACCGGCTTCGCGCAGCTCGATTTCGAGCAGGTTCACCTGCTCGGCCAACTGGCCCAGGGTCATCACCCCGTCTTTCAGAAAAAGAAAAGGGTGATCGGGCGCCTGCGCGGCACGCTCGTCAAAGAGGTGATGGATGCGGGTGTGGTGAGAAGGCATGATTTATTCGAACGTCATGCCTTTGGTCACTTCGGCCCACAGCGCGTGCTCACGGCGCATGCGCTCAGCCAGGTCGCTGGCTTTGGCATTCCAGATCACGTAGCCCTGATCGATCCAGCGCTTGCGCAGCTCGGCGTCCTGCAAGGCACGGGCCGTGGCCGCAGCAATGCGCTGGCTGGCATCGGCACTCGTGCCCAGCGGGCCGTACAGACCATACCAGCCACCCACGTCGTAGTCGCGGATGCCCAGCTCGGTCATGCTGGGCAGTTGCGGGTAAGCCGGGTTGCGCTCTTTGGACGTGACCGCCAGAGCACGCACCTTGCCGCCGTCGATGTAGGACTTGGCGCCGCCCACGATGTCAAACATCATCTGGATCTGCCCGCCCATCACATCGGTCATGGCCGGGGCGTTGCCCTTGTAGGGCACGTGGGTCATGCTGATGCCCGCACGGCGCGCAAACAGCTCGCCGCTCAGGTGGTTCGATGCGCCCATGCCCGCCGAGCCATAAGCCAATTGACCCGGGTTAGCCTTGGCATGCGCCACCAGTTCGGGCAGGGTCTTGAAGGGCTGGTTCTGGTTGATCACCAGCACGTTGGCATAGCTCAGGATAGGCGCCAGCGGCATCAGGTCCTTGAGCGGATCAAAGGTCATGGCTTTGAGCACATGGGGGCTGATGGTCATGGTCGGGCTGGCTGCAAAAAACAGTTCCTGCCCATTGGGCTGCGCCTTGACCACCGACTGACCGGCCACTGCGCCACCTGCGCCAACGCGGTTTTCCACCACCACCGGCTGGCCCAGCTCGCGGCTGAAGACCGGGGCAAACACACGCGCCGCTGCATCGACCGGGCCGCCAGCGGCGTAGCCCACGATGAGTTTGAGGGCCTGGCCTGTCGGCTGGCTCTGCGCCCAACTGCTGCCTGTCTGGCAGGCCAACGCGGCCACGGCCAGCAAGCAGGCACGGCGGCTGAAGAAACGGTGGATCGATGTCATGGCTTGTCTCCTGGTGTTGTTCTGTGCAATGTGTTCAGCGCGGGTCCACGTACTTGAAAGCGCCCATCGCCCGCGCCACGGTGCGACCGGTTGCGTCTTCGATGTGGGCTTCGCAAAAACAGATGCTTTTGCCACCGCCCACAGCGCGGCCATGGGCCACCAGCCGCCCCTTGCCAGGGCTGAGGAAATGCGTGGACATGTCCACGGTGATGACCGCTTTCTTGAAGTCGGCCTTGGACAGCGCCGCACTCGACATGGCCATGTCCAGCATGGTCATGATCACGCCGCCGTGGGTGTTCTCGAAGTTGTTGCACAACTCAGCGCGGGTGTCCAGCACCATGCGCGAAACGCCACCTTCGGCGAACTCGCGCTGCAAGCCCAGCAGCTTGGCAAAAGCCACTTTGTCGTACAGGTTGGAAGTATCGATGTCGCTCATTGAAAAAATCCTCAAGCAGCAGCCCAACGGCTGGCCTGCTGCAATTGCTGGCGGCACTCGGCCACCATGCGTTCCAACAGTTGGGCGCAGGTGGGCACGTCGTCGACCAGGCCGATCACCTGCCCTGCGGCCACCACGCCGCCATGAACATCGCCCGACTGCAGCGCACGGTTGCCGCGCTGGCCTGCCACCAGATGGCGGATGTCTTCAAAGGTGCACCCGCCTTCGCGGTTTTCGGTGGCCACCACCTCTTGCGAAATGGCGTTGCTCCAGGCCCGGGTGGTGTTGCGCATCGTTCGGAACATCAGCTTCGTGTCGCGCTCTGTCGCGCCCACCAGCGCCTGCTTGATGTTGTCGTGCACCGGCGCTTCTTGCGTCACCAAAAAGCGCGTGCCCATGTTCACGCCTTCAGCGCCCAGCGCCAGGGCCGCTGCCAGGCCACGGCCATCGGCAATGCCTCCGGACGCGATCACCGGCACCTTCAGGGCGCGCACGGCCAGCGGGATCAGCACCAGGCCCGGCACATCGTCTTCGCCCGGGTGGCCTGCACACTCGAAACCGTCGATGCTGATCATGTCCACGCCATTGCGTTCGGCCGAGAGGGCATGGCGCACCGAGGTGCATTTGTGCACGATGGTGATGCCCGCGTCTTTCATGCGGGCGATGAAGTCCTTGGGGCTGTTGCCTGCGGTCTCGACGATCTTCACACCACCGTCGATGATGGCCTGCAAGTACTCGCTGTAAGGCGGCGGCGTCACCGTTGGCAAGATGGTCAGGTTCACGCCAAACGGCTGGTCGGTCAGCGTGCGGGTGCGGGCGATCTCGGCCGCCAGCGCCTCGGGTGTGGCTTGGGTCAGGGCCGTCAGCACGCCCAGACCGCCTGCGTTGGACACGGCCGAGACCAGCTCGGCCTTGCCCACCCACTGCATGCCGCCCTGGATGATCGGGTAGCGAATGCCCAGTGCTTCGGTGACGCGGGTTTTCATAACGCAATCAATTGAGGGTGATCTTGGCATCACGCACGATGCGCGAATAAATCTCGGCATCGGCCTTGATGACTTTGGCAAAGTTCTCTTGCGTGTCGGCCCCGGGAATCAAACCCATCGCTTCGATTTTTTCGCGCACATCGGGCAGCTTCAGGATGCGCTGGATCTCGATCGAGAACTTGTCCACCACCGGCTTGGGCGTGGCCACAGGCAGGAACAGGCCAAACCAGCCCATGGGCTCGTAGGAGTTCAGGCCTTGCTCCTTGAGCGTGGGCACATTGGGCAGCCACGACAGGCGCTCGCTGCCGGTCACGCCCAACAGCTTGAACTTGGGAAAGTGCTGACGCGAGGAGCCCGCGTCCAGAAACGCCGTGGACAACTGCCCGCCGAGCATGGCCGTGACCAGGGGCGCCGCACCCTGGTAAGGCACGTGCAGCAAATCCATGCCGGTCTGCATGTTGAGCAACTCGCCTTGCAAGTGCGCCGAAGTGCCCGGGCCATAGGTGCCATAGCTGTATTTGCCGGGATTGGCCTTGACCATCTTGATCAGCTCGGCCAGGTTATTGATGGGCAAACTGGCGCTGGCCGCAAACACGCTGGGGCTGACCGCCACGCGGCTGATGGGCGCAAAGTCCTTGATCGGGTCGTAGGGCAGCTTCATCAGCGAGATTTGCTGCAGCAAGGCCACGATGGTGAACAGCACGCTGTGGCCATCTGCAGGGCCTTTGGCCACCAGGTTGGCACCGATGGTGCCGCCTGCGCCGGGTTTGTTTTCAACCACCACGCTTTGCTGCCAGCTGTCTTGCAGCTTCTGCGCGACCATGCGGGCCAGCGCATCGGTGGCACCACCGGCTGGATAAGGCACGATGAACTTGATCGGCTGGCTGGGGTATGGCGTCTGCGCCTGTGCAGTGCCTGCGCCCATCAGGGCCATGGCCGCCAATGTGGCCAAGGTGTCGCGGCGGTTGAAGTGGGTCATGGTGTGTCTCCGGGTGATTTTTGAAATGCCCGCGTGCGCCGCTCAGGCCCGCGCCTCGCGCGCCATGTTGCGCGCAATGATGATTTGCTGAATTTGCGTGGTGCCCTCGTACAGACGGAACAGGCGCACGTCGCGGTAAAAGCGCTCGATGCCGTAGTCGGACAGGTAGCCCGCACCGCCCAAGATTTGCACCGCACGGTCGGCCACGCGGCCGCACATCTCGGACGCAAACATCTTGCTGCACGAGGCTTCGGTGGTGACGTTGCGGCCTTCGTCGCGCTTGCGGGCGGCGTCGAGCGTCATGCACTCGGCGGCGTACAGCTCGGCCTTGCTGTCGGCCAGCATGGCCTGCACCAGTTGAAAGTCGGCAATCGGCTGGCCAAACTGCTTGCGCTCGACCGCATAGCGCAGCGCGTCGTCCAGGATGCGCTGGGCCACGCCCACGCACACGGCGGCCACGTGGATGCGGCCTTTTTCAAGCACCTTCATGGCGGTCTTGAAACCCTTGCCCTCCTGGCTGGGGCCGCCAATCATGTTGGCCGCGGGCACGCGCACGTTGTCAAAAATCACGTCGCAGGTGTGGGCACCTTTCTGGCCCATCTTCTGGTCGATCTTGCCCAGGGTGATGCCCGGGGTTTTGGCATCGACGATGAAGGCCGACACACCGCCCGCGCCCTTGTCGGCCGGGTTGGTGCGCGCCATCAGCGTGAAGATTTTGGAGTGCGGCGCGTTGGTGATGTAGCGCTTGGTGCCGTTGACGATGTAGTGGTCACCGTCCCGGGTGGCGGTGGTGCGCAGCGACGCCGCGTCCGAGCCCACATCGGGTTCGGTCAAGGCAAACGAGGCCGACAACTCGCCCGTGGCCAGCTTGGGCAAGTAGTAGGCTTTTTGTTCGGGCGTGCCGTCCATCAGGATGCCCTGCGAGCCAATGCCCACCGTGGTGCCGATCACCGAGCGGAAAGCGGGCGAGGTCTTGCACAGCTCGAACAGCAGGCGGGCCTCTTCTTCCATGGTCAGCTCCAGACCCCCATAGGCTTCGGGAATCGTCAGGCCAAACAAGCCCATCTCGCGCATCTCCTGCACGATGTCTTCGGGGATTTCGTCGGTCTCGGCCACCTGGTTTTCGGCAGGCACCAGACGCTCGCGCACAAAGCGACGCACGGAATCGAGCAGGGCTTCAAAGGTTTCGGGATCTCGGATCATGTCGGTTCTTCTCGTGTCAAAAATTTCAGGGCACTGCACGCTGCAGTTGCTCGCGCAACTGGCGCTTGAGCACCTTGCCCACTTCGCTGCGCGGCAAGGTGTCGGTGAACTGCACGCAGGCCAGCCGCTGGGCTTTGCCCAGGTGCGCATTGGCCCAGGCGCAAACGGTGTCTTCGCTGTCTGCGGCTCCGGCCACAGGCACCACAAAGGCCACCGGGGTTTCGCCCCAGCGCTGCGAGGCCACGCCCACCACCGCCACATCGGCCACTTGCGGATGCTGGCGCAAGACCTCTTCGAGGTCACTGGGGTACACATTGAGGCCGCCAGAGATCAGCATGTCCTTGCGCCGGTCCATCAGCACCAGAAAGCCATCGGCATCAAAGCGGCCCATGTCGCCCGTGCGAATAAAGCGCTTGCCGCTGGCGTCGAACCATTCGGCATCGCGGGTGGCTTCGGGCAGGCCGTGGTAGCCGTTCATCATGGTGGCCGAGTGGCCAACGATCTCGCCCATGGCGTCCTGTGGCAGCTCGTGCCCGTCTTCATCGATCAGACGGATGTCGTTGCCCGCGCTCACGCGGCCCACGGTGTGCAGCTTGTCCGGGTGCAGGTGCGCCTGCAGCTCGGTGCGGCCACCGCCTTCGGTCAGGCCGTAGTACTCGGTCAGCTCGCCGGGCCAGCGGCGCAGCACCTCGGCCTTGAGTTCGGGCACAAAGGGCGCGCCCGCGCAAAAGCGGCGGCGCAAGGTGGACAGGTCGGTGCGCTCAAAGTCGGGGTGGTCCATCAGGCGGCGGAACTGCACCGGCACCAGCACCGAGTGTGTGGCGCGGTGCTGCGGGGCCAGCGCCAGGTAGCGGCCCGCGTCGAACTTGTCCATCAGCACCACCGTGCCGCCCAGGCCAATGACCCCAAACAGGTAGGTGAGCGTGAGGTTGGAATACAGCGGAATGGCCAGCAGCGTGACCGCCTCGGGGCCAAAGCCGTTGGCGGGCGAGCGCTGCAGTTGCGCCCAGCGCATGCCGCAGGACTGCACGATGCCTTTGGGCATGCCAGTGGTGCCCGAGGAATAGATGAGGTTGAAAGGCTCGCTGGGCTGGCGCGTCACCAGCTCAGGCTGCGGCGCGCCCTGCAGCCAGTCGGTCCAGGCCGGTTCATCCAGCGGCACGCGGCGCACGGGCGCATCGGCCCAATGCGCGGCGGTGTCGGCATCGACAAACACCGCCACCGAACCAGCGTTGGCACTGAGCGCCTGCAACTGCAAAGGCGTGGCCGTGGGGGGCAGCGGGGCCACCGTGACACCGGCCTGCACCGCCCCCAGAAAGGTGCAGACATAGGCCAGCGAGGTGGCCGCGCAGATGGCGATGGCTTGCCCCGGGCGCAAACCGTCACGCTGCAAGGCCCCGGCCACTTGCTGCACACGCGCGTGCAGCTGGGCATAGCTCAGCACCTGCACATCCAGCACCAGCGCAGCATGCGCGCCCCGCGCAGCAGCGTGGTGCGCCAGCATGGCGGGCAAGGTGCCAAAGGGCTGGGCCAGCAGGGTGTTCATGGCGTTCAGAGCACCTCTTCGAGGCCAAGGATGGCGGTGGACTGGCTGGAGAGCGTGCCGCCGTTGCCGTGGGCCAGCGCGGTTTTGACGCCCTGCACTTGGCGGTCACCGCCCTCGCCACGCAACTGGCGCACGGCTTCGATCAGCGTGAAAATGCCGTACATGCCCGGATGCGTACACGACAGGCCGCCGCCGTTGGTGTTGACCGCCAGGCGGCCACCGGGCGCGATGGCGCCGCCTTCGACAAAGGCACCGCCTTCGCCCTTTTTGCAAAAGCCCAGGTCTTCCAGAAACAGCAGGGTGTTGATGGTGAAGGCGTCGTACAGCTGCACCACGCCCATATCGCTGGGCTTCAAGCCCGCCATGGCAAAGGCTTCGCGGCCCGACTGGCTGGCCGCCGTCACGGTCAGGTCGTGCATGGACGAGATTTGGCGGTTCCAGTTGGCGGTGGCGTTGCCCAGCACGTACACCGGCTTTTGCGGCAGGTCACGCGCACGGTCGGCGCGCACCAGCACAAAGGCACCGCCGCCATCGGTCACCAAGCAGCAGTCGCGCACCGACAGCGGATCACTGACCATGCGGGCCTTGAGCACATCGTCAATCGACAGCGGATCGCGCATGAAGGCTTCGGGGTTGCGCTGCGCCCAGGCGCGTGCGGCCACGGCCACTTCGGCCAGCTGGCGGCGCGTGGTGCCGAACTCGTGCATGTGCCTGCGCGTGGCCAGCGCGTAGGCGCTGAGCGGCTGCATCGGGGCATAGGGGGTTTCGTAAGGCTGCGGGTCCATCACGCGGCGCGCCTGCGCGATCTCGGCGCGGCCAAAGGTCGAGGTGCGCTGCGTGCTGCCGTAGCAGACCAGCACCGCGTTGCACTGGCCCGACTGCAAGGCCATCATGGCGGGCAGCAGGTGCGCCACAAAACTGGAGCCGCCCACCATGGTGCCGTTGGTGTAGCGCGGATTGATGCCCAGGTATTCGGTGACCGGCATCGGCCACATGGTCGAGAGCACGCTGGCGGTGCACAGGCCGTCGATGTCGCTCATCTTCAAGCCGGCATCGGCCACGGCCGCACGGGCTGCGCGGGCCAGCACTTCCATCTCGGTGAAGCCGGTGGCCTCCCCGCAGCCAAAGGTGGCCACACCCGCGATGACGGCGCTGCCGCGCAAGGCTTGGAGGCCCGTGGAGGTGTGCACCGCGGTGGATGCGGCCGGGCCCCGGGGCACCGGCTTGACAGCGGTCGCAGGCACGCTGACCGGATCGAACACCACCACGCCCTGGTCTTTTTCAAGCACCACGCGGGCTTGCACGCGCTGGCCCACCTGCACGGCGTCTGCCGGGCTGATCTCGACCCGGCTCATCAGGCGCACGCCTTCGTCCAGATCGATCAGGCAGACGTTGTAGTCGCCACCCGCATCGGGCTTGCGGCGCACCGTGGTGACCGAATACACCGTGCCCAGGCCGCTGGGCGTGACGAACTGCACCGCACCGCTGCCGCAGTGCGGGCAAACCTCGCGGGGAAAATAAATGTGCTGACCGCAGTCGTCGCACTTCTGGATCAGGAAACGGCCTGCGGCCAATTCGGCCTGGTGGCGGGCCTGCACGCCCATCGGGTTGGCATCACTCATGGCTGTGTTCCTGCGATCAGATGGGGTCCCAGCTGAACACGTCGCCCGAACGCTCCAGGTCAAAGAAGCTGGACTTGAGCGCGGGCATGGCGTGGTCGAGCACGGTCTGCGGGGTCCAGCCTTCGCCACGGTGCACCGAACGCACGGGGCGCGGCTGGCTCATCAAAAAGATTTCGTTGTTGCGCACGGCAAAGATCTGCCCGTTCACATGGGCCGAGGCGTCGCTGGCCAAAGCCACGGCCATGGGCGCGATCTTGGCGGGCGTCATCTGCTTGATGCGCTCAACGCGGGCCTGCTCTTCGGGGGTCTCGGTCGGGATCGAGCCGATCATGCGGCTCCAGGCAAAGGGCGAAATGCAGTTGGAACGCACATTGAACTTTTGCATGTCCAGCGCGATCGACTTGGACAGCGCCGTCACGCCCAGCTTGGCCGCCGAGTAGTTGGCCTGGCCGAAGTTGCCCACCAGCCCCGAGGTGGAGGTCATGTGGATGTAGTTGCCGCTTTCCTGCTCTTTGAAATGCGTAGCGGCAGCGCGGCTGACGTAGTAGGCGCCGTACAGGTGCACCTTGAGCACAGCGTCCCATTCGTCCACGCTCATCTTGTGGAAGAAACGGTCACGCAGGATGCCCGCGTTGTTGACCACCACGTCGATGCGGCCAAAGCTGTCGAGCGCGGTCTGGATGATGCGGCCCGCGCCTGCGGCGTCCGACACGCTGTCGGTGTTGGCTGCGGCCTGACCGCCCAGCGCCACGATCTCGTTGACCACCTTTTGTGCAGGACCGGCATCCTGGCCTTCGCCCGAGACGGACGCGCCAATGTCGTTGACCACCACCTTGGCACCTTCGCGGGCCATGGCCAGCGCGATGTCACGGCCAATGCCGCCGCCTGCGCCGGTGACGACCACCACTTTGTCTTGAACCAATCGGGACTTGCTCATGTTTTCTCTCCTGGGGTTCATGGAGTGTGTTGCGGGCTGTCGCCACGCTCACCCCATGAGGGTTGATGTATCTTGCTGTGCGCCACGGCCTTGAACAATCTGCGATTGCTGAACCGGGGCTTTCGGATTGCCGAACTCAGGGAATGCCCTTGGGTCAAGGGCCTGTTGTGGGAGCCCCGCCCTCGGGGCGAATGGTGGTGGTCTGCGAGCGCTCCATCGCGGCGAGGGCGCCGCTCCCACACCACACGACATCTCAGTCCTTGAGCGCGGGCCAGGCAAACAAAGGCGGCTGCTTGTTCAGGAAGCGGCCCACGGCTTCGCGGTGCTCGGCGGTGCCCGCCGCCAGTGCCTGGGCTTGCGCCTCGGCGGTGAGCATGTCTTGCAGACCACCGCCCAGGGCGGTGCCCAGGCTGCGCTTGACCAGCGACACGGCTGCGGGCGATGCGCCCACAAAACTGCGGGCCATGGCCTGTGCACGGGGCAGCAGTTCCTCAGGCGCATGCAATTCCATCGCGATGCCGAGCCGCAAGGCCTCCTGCGCATCGATGTCGCGGGCCGACAGCATGATTTCTTTGGCGCGCTGCACGCCCACCACGCGGGGCAAGGTGTAGAACGCGCCCACATCGGGCACCAGGCCGACCTTGAGGAAGGACATGTTGAACCAGGCGCGTGGCGTGGCCAGCACAAAGTCGGCGGCCAAGGCCAGGCTGAAGCCCGCACCGGCAGCGGCACCGTCGACCGCGGCGATCACCGGGCGGTCCAGCGTCAGCAAGAGCTGCACCCACTCGTGCAAGGTTTGCATGCGACTGAGCCAGCCACCGTTGTCCAGGTTGGCTGCGGCGATGTTCTTGAGGTCGCCGCCCGAGCAGAAATGCCCGCCCGCACCGGTGAGGACCACAGCGCGGATGGACTTGTCCTGCTGGATCTGGCGCAAAGCCGCCGCGAGTTCATCGCGCATGGCGGGCTCCAGCGCGTTGCGCTTGGTTGGGCTGTTGAGGGTGATGGTGGCGACCTGATCGGTCACCTCGAATTGCAGCAAAGAGGGGATGGTCATGCTTGTCCTCCGCAGGGCCGCCCCAAGGAGGACAAGGCCCACTCGGGGGGCCGTGGATACACGAAGTGAGGAACGTGGGGGCTCATGCAATTGCTCCAGAATAATCCCGGCCACCGGCCAGAGAACTGCCACCGTCCACCGCCATGATGGCACCGGTGACAAAAGCGGCGTGCGGCGACGCCAGAAAAAGCGCCATGTCGGCGATCTCTTCGACGCGGCCCATGCGCTGCAAAGGCACAGACTGCGTCATGCGCTGCAAGGCTTCGGGATTGGGGGCCAGGCGGCGGATGCCTTCGGTGTCACCGATCGGGCCGGGCACGATGGAGTTCACGCGCACGCCCTCGGGGCCCCACTCCATGGCCAGCACCCGCGTGAGCATGTCCACGCCCGCCTTGGCTGCGCACACATGGGCCTGGAACTTGGTGGGGTTGAAGGCCTGCGGTGCCGAGATGTTGAGCACACAGGCGCCCGGGCGACGCAAATGCTCGAAGCCCGCACGCAACACATGGAAGGTGCCGTTGAGGTCGATGTCGACCACCGTCTTGAAACCGTTGGCCGACATGCCCAAAGCGGGTGCCAGAAAATTGCCCGCCGCGCCCGACACCAGCACGTCAAACGGGCCAATGGCGTCGCGCGCCTGCTGCAGCGCGGCGGCAATGCCTGCGGCATCGCGCACATCGGCGCTGTAGCCTTCGACCTGTGTGCCGTGTTGGCGCAACTGCTCGACCGCCTGGGCCACGCGCTCGGCGTTGCGGCTGGCAATGGCCACCTTGGCGCCTGCTTTGGCGAAGGCGGTGGCAATGCCCAGGTTGATGCCGCTGCTGCCGCCGGCAACAAACACCGACTGGCCTTTGAAACTCAAGGGAATGCTCATGGGTTCTCCGACAAGGAAAAGTTCATCGTTTTGACTGTAGGAGCGGCGCCCCCGCCGCGATGGGGTATCCGCAAAACCACCACCTATCGCCCCGGGGCGGGGCTCCTACACAACAGCCGAGGTATGAGCGGGTCATGTACTTGCCTGCGAGGAGAGTGCGACCAAACGCGCGTGCTCTTGTTCTTGCAATTGCCGCCAGAGGATCTTGCCAGTGCCCGATTTGGGCAGGCTGTCCATGAAGCGCACGATGCGCGGGGTCTTGTACACGGCCATGCGCTCACGGCTCCAGTCGATGATGTTCTGCTCGCTGACCTGCCCTTTGAAGCCGGGCTTGAGCACCAGCAGGGCCATCACGTTTTCGCCGCGCTTGGTGTCGGGCACAGCAATGATGCAGGCCTCGTGCACCGCCGGGTGTTCGTACATGGTGTTTTCCACCTCGGCCGGCCAGACCTTGAAGCCCGAGACATTGACCATGCGCTTGAGGCGGTCGCGCATGAAGAAATAGCCGTCCTCATCGACCAAGGCCAAATCGCCTGTGCGGAAGTAACGCTTGCCATGCAAGGTGATGAACGCGTCCTGGTCGGCCTGCGGGTTGCGCCAGTAGCCGCGCATGACCTGCGCGCCCCGCGTGACCAACTCACCCACTTCGCCCTGCGGCAACTCTTGCAAGGTTTCAGGATCAACGATGCGCGAATCCACACCCTGCGTGGGCATGCCCAGGCACTGGCGCTTGCCGCGAGCAGGCGGGTTGGCGTGCAAGAACGCGGCCGTTTCCGACAAGCCATAGGCCTCGTTGTAAGACAGCCCGAATTGCTCAAACAGCATTTTGGACACGGCCTCGGGCATGGCCGCGCCACCGCCCGACAAGAGCGCCAGGCTCGACAAGTCGCGGCTCTGGGCACTGGGCTGGGCGAAGAAGTCGATCACCATCGCGGGCGGCGCGGTCCAGACGGTCACGCGGTAACGCTCGACCAGGTCCACGGCGCGTGCCGCGTCCCAGCGCGGCATCATGACGACAGTGCCGCCCAGCGTGAGCGGCATGTTCATGCCGTTTTGCATGCCCAGCATGTGGAACAAAGGGGCCACACACAAAAACACCGCATCGGCATGCAGGCCGCGCCACACCTGCGAGGCGATGTTGGACGCCAGCACCGAGGTGTGGCTGTGGCAGCAGCCTTTGGGGTGCCCGGTGGTGCCCGAGGTGTAGGGCAGCACCGCCAGGTCATCGGGTGTGCAACCCACATCGCGCACGGGTTCGGCAAATGCCGCAGCCTGGACAAAGGTGTGCAGACAGGACTCGTCGAACGCACGGGCGGCAAAACGCATGGCCTCGGGCAAGGCCGCGAGGCCACTGTCCGGCACGCCTTCGGTGTAGGCATGCACCAGCGCCGCTGTGAGCGTGCTGCCCGGCTGTCCGATCAGGGGCTGCACCTGCGGCAACAGGTCTTGTGCCACCATGGCCAGCTTGGCCCCGCTGTTGTCGGCGTAGTAGCTGACCTCGGGCAAGGTGCTCATGGGGTTGACCGGCACCACCGCTGCGCCCACGCGCATGACCGCGTAAAAGGCGATGACGAACTGCGGGCAGTTCTGGCTCATGAGCAGCACACGGTCGCCACGCGCCACGCCCAGGCGTTGCTGCAAATAAGCGGCCACCGCATCGATCTGCTGGTTGAGCTGGCGGTACGTCAGCACCCGGTCGGCGTAAATCAGCGCGGGCTTGTCGGGGTAGCGCTGCGCAGCTGTTTGCACAAAGTGGTTGAGCGTGACCTGCGGCACACGCAAGTCATGCGGCACGCCTTTGGGCCAGTAGGCATGGTGCAGCTTGGCAGAGGTGGGCATGCGGTTCACAGGCTGCGCGAGATCAGCTCTTTCATGACCTCGCTGGTGCCGCCATAGATGCGGGTCACACGCGAATCCACAAAGGCGCGGGTGATGGGGTACTCCATCATGTAGCCGTAGCCACCGTAGAGTTGCAGCAGTTCGTCGAGGGCTTTGCCCAGCTCTTCGGTGGCGAACAGCTTGGCCATGGCGCCTTCCTGCACGGTGAGTTTGCGGCGCAGGTGCTCGCCCAGGTACTGGTCCACCATCATGCGCACGGCGGTGGTGCGCACCTTGATCTCGGCCAGCTTGAAGCGGGTGTTCTGAAAGTCAAACAGCGGCTTGCCAAAGACCATGCGCTCCTTGGTGTAGCGCACGGTTTCGTCAAACATCGCCTCCATCTTGGCCGCCGCACCCAGCGCGATCACAAAGCGCTCTTGCGCCAGCTCCTGCATCAGGTAGGCAAAGCCCTTGTTCTCTTCGCCCAGGATATTGCTGACCGGCACGCGCACGTCTTCAAAAAACAGCTCGGCGGTGTCGGCCGCTTCCTGGCCCATTTTTTCGAGCTTGCGGCCCTTGCGAAAACCGGCGCGGTCGGCCTCAACCAGAATCAAGGACACGCCCTTGGCACCCAATTCAGGATCGGTCTTGGCCACCACCACGACCAGGTCGCAATTGAGGCCATTGGAGATGAAGGTCTTGGTGCCGTTGATGACGTAGTCGCCCCCGTCGCGGCGGGCCGTGGTGCGGATGGCCTTGAGGTCGCTGCCCGCGCCGGGCTCGCTCATGGCAATCGCCAGGATGACTTCGCCGGTGGCGCATTTGGGCAACCAACGGGCTTTTTGTTCAGGGGTGCCCAAGCGTTCGATGTAGGGCGCCACCACGTCCGAGTGCAGGCCAAAGCCCAGGCCGCCCACGCCGGAGCGACCGATCTCTTCGACGATCACGGCCGCGTGGCCGAAGTCGCCGCCGCCGCCGCCCCACTCGGGATCCATGGTGGCGCACAGCAGGCCTTCACGCCCGGCCTTGAGCCAGGTTTCGCGGTCCACCTTGCCGTCCTTGTCCCACTGGGCCTGACGGGGTTTGCATTCGCGCTCCAGAAAACGGCGCACTGTGGTGCGCAGCATCTCGTGGTCTTCACGAAAGACGCTGCGCGGGAAGGTCAGGATGCTGTCCATACGCGCCTTAGGGACGGCCGCCGCCGCAAACCAAGACCTGGCCGCTGACGTAGTTGGACTCGGGGATGCAGAACATGTAGACCGCGCCCGCCGCTTCTTCGGGTGTGCCGCCCCGACCCAGTGGGATGGTGGATTCGGCAGCCTTCAGGCGATCGGGTTGCACGCCCACGGCGATGGTGCGGCCCTGAATCTCCACGCTGGCGTCGCCTGCGGTCAGAGGTTGCGTCAGGCGCGTCATGATCAGGCCAAAGGCCACGCTGTTGACGTTGACCTTGTAGCGTCCCCACTCTTTGGCCATGGCTTTGGTCAGGCCGTTGATGCCCGCCTTGGCCGCCGCGTAGTTGGCCTGGCCCGCGTTGCCATACACGCCCGAGGTGGACGAGATGTTGACCACCTTGCGGTGCTTGGGCGTGCCCGCTTCGGCCTCTTTCTTGGCGGCATCGCGGATGAAATTGGACGCGGCGCGCAAGATGCGGAACGGCGCGGTCAGGTGCACGGCCAGCATGGCTTCCCACTGCTCGTCGCTCATCTTTTGCAGCACGTTGTCCCAGGTGTAGCCAGCGTTGTTGACGATGATGTCGATGCCGCCAAACGCGTCGAGCGCGGTCTTGACGAAGCGCTCGCCAAAGTCGGCCTCGGTCACGCTGCCGATGCAGGCCACGGCCTGGCCACCGCTGGCGACGATGTCGGCCACGGTCTGCTCGGCGGGTGCCTGGTCCAGATCGTTGATGACAACACGGGCGCCTTCGCTGGCGAGCTTGAGCGCGATTTCACGGCCAATGCCGCGACCGGAGCCGGACACCAGGGCCACCTGGCCTTCGAGTTTGCGGGTCATAAAAATCCTTTTTCAAAAATGGGTTCAGGCCAAGGCGACGATGGCGTCACCGGCCAGCTTGATCTGGCCGTCGGCGTTGGCCGTGGTCAGCGAGAGGCGCACGCGGCGTTCGCCATCGACCTCGAATTTTTCGGTGACCTCGCCACTGCAGGTGATCTTTTCGTGCACCTGGGTGATGGCGGCAAAGCGCACGCTGTAGTCGCGGATCGCGGTCTGCGGCACCCACTGGGTGAGCGCACGGCCCAGCCAGGCCATGGACAACATGCCGTGTGCAAACACATCGGGCATGCCCGCGCTCTTGGCAAAGTCGCTGTCCACATGGATCGGGTTGTGGTCACCCGAAGCGCCGCAGTACAACGCCAGCGTCAAGCGAGAGATGGGCGGCAGCGCCAGCGCGGGGATCTTGTCGCCCACCTGGATCGCGTCAAAGGATGGAAGAGTCTTCATAGAAATGCCTCAGCCGTTGCGCTGCACGGTCACGGTGCGCAGGTCGGCCACATGCTCGCCGCGCTGGTTGGTCACACGGGTTTTGCGCAGCACGAAATCGAGCGCGCCACCCTTCTTGTCGTAGATGTCTTCGATGCGTTGCTCAAAGCTCAGCTCGTCACCGGCATAGGCCATGCGGTGGTAGGTGAACCCTTGCTCGCCATGCAGCAGGCGGCGGTAGTCCAGCCCCAGCAGGTTGCGAATGGCGGCGGGGTCGGGCGACTCCATCTCCAGGCAAAACAAGAAGGTGGGTGGCACCGGCAAGCCGGGGTGGCCTGCCGCACGGGCTGCGGCCTCGTCGGTGTAGACCGGATCGGTTTCGCCAATGGCTTTGGCGAAAAAGCGCAGGCGGCCCTTCTCGACCGTGGCCGAGAACTTGGGCATGGTGTGGCCGATGTATTGGCGGTCGAGCATGTCAGGCCTCCCGCCGAGCCGCCTCAAGGGAGGACAGCGCCCCCTCGGGGGGCAGTGAATACACGAAGTGATGAACGTGGGGGCTCATGGTGTTTCAGACCTTTTGATACAGGGTCACCACGCAGGCACCGCCCAAACCCAGGTTGTGCTGCAGCGCCAGACGTGCGCCTTCGACCTGGCGCTGCTCGGCCTTGCCGCGCAACTGCGACACCAGCTCGTAGCACTGCGCCAGCCCGGTCGCACCCAGCGGGTGGCCCTTGGACAGCAGGCCGCCCGAGGGGTTGGTGACGATGCGCCCGCCGTAGGTGTTGTCGCCGTCGACGATGAACTTTTCAGCGGTGCCTTCGGGCGTGAGGCCCAGGCCTTCGTAGGTGATCAATTCGTTGGCGGTGAAGCAGTCGTGCAGCTCCACCACGTCGAGGTCTTCAGGGCCAATGCCTGCGGCTTCGTAGACCTGCTTGGCCGCGTTGGCCGTCATGTCGTAGCCGACCACGCGGCGCATGTCATCGCTCTCGAAAGTGCTGGGCGTGTCGGTCGTCATGGCCTGCGCGGCGATCACGACGTTCATGTCCAGCTTGTGCTTCTTGGCAAAGTCGGCCGAGCAGACGATGGCCGCCGCTGCGCCACAGGTGGGCGGGCAGCACTGGTAGCGGGTGAGCGGGCCAAACACGGTGGGCGAAGCCATCACTTCTTCGAGCGTGAGGGTTTGGCGGAACACGGCCAGCGGGTTGCGGGCGGCGTGCTGGCGCGCCTTGACCGAGATGCGGCCAAAGGTGTCAGCGCGAATGCCGTACTCCTTCATGTAGTCCATGCCCGCGCCGCCAAAGAACTGGGCTGCGCGGGGCGCGCCAGGCTCAAAGCCCTGGTGCGCGGTCATGACCTCGGCAAAGCGGGCCATGGGCGAAGGACGGTCGTCGTAAGCACCCTTGAGCGCACCGGGCACCATCTGCTCAAAGCCCAGAGCGATGGCACATTCGACCATGCCGCTTTCGACCGCCTGGCGCGCCAAATACAGCGCGCTCGACCCGGTGGAGCAGTTGTTGTTGAGGTTGAAAACCGGGATGCCGGTCAGGCCCACGCCATAAATGGCGGCTTGGCCTGCGGTGGAGTCGCCATACACGTAGCCGACATAGGCCTGCTGCACGGCGTCGTAAGGCACGCCTGCGTCGTCCAACGCAAGCTTGGCCGCACGGGCGCCCATGAGGTTGTAGGACTCGCTGGCCCCGGGTTTGGTGAAGGGGATCATGCCCACGCCAACGACGTGAACGGCGCGTTTGCTGACAGCCATGCTTGCTCCTTGAAAGGCTTCGATACGGACAAAGTATCGAGCGGGAGCCAGGCTTCACCAATCGCCAATCAAGTCAAGATGATTGGCAGGAAATGACAATTTTGTGGGAGCCCCGCCCTCGGGGCGAATGTCTGTGGGCTGCGGGCGCTCTATCGCGGCGAGGGCGCCGCTCCTACAAAGACTCAGCTTCACCCGGCTCGTTATGCGCCTGCCGATACGCCCCCGGCGTCAGCCCCGTCCAGCCCTTGAAGGCCCGGTGAAAGGTGCTGGCTTCTGAAAACCCAACCCGGGCCGCCACTTCGAGCAGGGGCAAGTCAGACTGGGTGAGGTACTCCACGGCCACGTCGCGGCGCAGGGCGTCTTTGATCATCTGGTAGCCCTGGCCTTCGCGCTGCAGGCGGCGGCGCAGGGTTTGGGGCGTGGTGGTCAGCATGTCGCTGACTTCTTCGAGCGAGGGCATTTCTTCGGCCAGGTAGCGGCGCAGCATGCGGCGGATGCGCTCGGTCAGGCTGGCCTGGTCACGGTATTTGACGAGCAGGCAAGCCGGGGCTTCGTGCAAAAAGGTTTCCAGGCTTTCGCTGTTTTGCACCACCGGCAGATCGAGCCATTTGGCCTCGAAACGGTAACCCCATTCACCGGCCTCCAGGCGAATGGGCGCCTGAAAGAGGCGCGAGGCATCGCTGCGGCGAGCCACGTCGCTGTCCTGGTAGACGACTTCGTCGACCGGGATGCGCCGTGCGGCCAACCAGCACATCACGCCATAGCTGAGGAACATGAACACCCGCACGGCATAGGCCTGCCGGTCGTTCAAGGCATGGCGCGGGCTCATGCGCAGGTAGGCCACGCCCTGGCTGACCACCAGCCGGGGCACAAAGTCGGGCAGCAGCGCATGGTAGTAGCGCAGCCCGGCGCGCACGGCGTCGCCCAACTTGCGGTGGCCCACCAGCATGCGGCAGCCCATGGCAAACGAGCCCAATGGCAGCGGCGTGGAGCTGAGGCCCCAGAACTCGTCCCGGTGGTGGCGCACCAGTGCGGTCATGAGGCGGGCAAACTGGGTCTGGGTGACCCGCGCCAGCTTGGATTCGAGCAGCGCAGGCAAGATGCCCGCCCGGCGCAGCACCACCGCCCGGGCGTCTTCGCCGTCGATGGCCTGCAGCATCTGCACCACCTGGTAAACGGCAATGGTGTGCTGAATGGGCGTGGCGTTTGGCGAGCGGTTCATGAAGCAGTCGGCTGGGGCAGGCAGGCCTCTATGCTACGACTTTGCGTTGGCACAAAACATCAATGGCCGCTTCGTCCAGTCCGGCTTCGGACAGCACCTCGCGGGTGTGCTGGCCTTGCAGGGGGGCGGGGCGTTGCACGGCAAAGGTGTAGCCGCTCATCTGCACCGGCATGGCCATTTGGGTCATGGTCTCGCCTTGCGCGGTTTGCACCTGCACCCACATGCCCCGGTCTTGAAAGTGCGGCAGCTGTTGCGCTTCGTCCAGCTTGAGCACGGGGGTCACGCAGCAGTCGGCACCGTCGAGCAAAGCGGCCCAATGGGCCAGCGGGTGCGCCTGCACGGCCTGGGCCACTTCGCGCCGGACCCAGTCGGACAGCTCTCGCGTTTTGGGGATGTGGTGTTCGGCCAAATCGGGGCGGCCCAGCAGCGTGCAAAAGGTGTCCCAGAACTTGTGTTCGAAAGCGCCCACGGCCAGGTAGCGGCCGTCTTGCGTAGGGTACAAGCCGTAGCAGGGCAGCGCCCCGGTCAGCTTGTCGCCACCGGGCGCGGGCACGCGGCCTCGGCTGTGCAGCCCGGCCAGCGGGATCACCGCATGGGCCAGCACGCCGTCGGCGATCGCCACATCGACATGCCGCCCCTGGCCGCTGCGCTGGGCGTCAAACAGCGCCGCCAGGATGCCCATGACGGCGGGCATGGTGCCGCCCAGCAAGTCGCCCATGGGCAGGTTGGACAGCGCCAGCTCGCCAGCAGGTGTGCCCACCTGGTCGGCCACACCGGCATAGCCGCAGTAGTTGAGGTCGTGCCCGGCCTTTTGGCTGAGCGGCCCGGTCTGGCCGTAGCCGCTGATGCTGCAGTACACCAGGCGCGGGTTGCGCTGGCGCACCGCGTCGTAGCCCAGACCCAGGCGCGCCATCACGCCGGGGCGAAAGCCTTCGACCAGCACATCGGCCTGCTCGCACAGTTGCAGCAAAACCTGCACGCCCTCGGGCTGCTTGAGGTCCAGGCGCATGCCGCGCTTGTTGCGGTTGAGCATTTCGCGCACGGGGGCCGAGGCGTAGTCGCCCAAACCCAGGTCTTCGATCTTGATGACGTCGGCGCCCAGGTCGGCCAGGTGCAGGGTGCACATGGGGCCGGGCAAGAGGCGCGTGAGGTCGAGCACGCGCACGCCGCGCAGGGGCGCGCCTTGGTTCGCGGTCATGCGCGGCCTCCCGCCAATGCTTGGGCCGTTTTGCGCAGCTCGGTTTTTTGCACCTTGCCTGCGGCGGTGAGCGGCAGCTTGTCGCGGAACTCGTAGCTCTTGGGGCACTTGAAGCCGCTGATGCGTTCGCGGCAGTGGGCCGCGAGTTCTTCGGCCGTGGCCTGCATGCCGGGCTTGAACACCACGATGGCGTGCACGGCCTCGCCCCACTTCTCGTGCGGCAGGCCGATCACGGCGCACATGGACACCGCCGGGTGGCTGGTGAGGGTGCTTTCCACCTCGGCCGGGTAGACGTTTTCGCCGCCGGTGATGACCATGTCCTTGATGCGGTCGATCACGTACAGGTAGCCGTGTTCGTCCATCACGCCGCCGTCGCCGGTGTGCAGCCAGCCGCCTGCCAGGGCCTTGCGTGTGTCTTCTTCGCGGCCCCAGTAGCCCTGCATCACGGCCGGGCCACGCACCAGAATCTCGCCGTGCGTGCCTGGGGGAAGTTCCTTGCCTTCGGCATCGGCAATGCGGATTTCGGCCGACAGGCCAGCGGGGCCGGCCGAGCGGATGCGCTCACTGTCCAGAAAAGCCGGGTCGCGGGAAATCGGCAAGGTCGAAACGGCGGCCGAGGTTTCGGTCATGCCGTACACATGGATGAAGTCCACCTCGGGGAAGGCCTGCAACGCACGCCGCAGCAGCGGCAGCGTGATGGGCGCTGCGCCCCACAAAATGCGCTCCAGCTTGGGCAAGCCTTGCGGGTCAAAGCCGGGGGTGTCCAGCAGCATCTGCAGCATGCTGGGCACGATGACGAGGTCGTTCACACCTTCGCGGGCCATGATCTCGACCACCGGCTGGGGCTGGAAAGCCGGCACGGTGACGCAGGTGCCGCCCACAATCGTCTGGCCCAGCATGCGGCCCAGCCCGGCCACATGGAACATGGGCGAGGTCAGCAAGGTCACGTAGTGCGGCGGGTTGCTCACCTCGGCCATGCGGCCCAGCAGCGAGGCCCACAAGTTGCCGTGCGAGAGCATCACGCCTTTAGGAAAGCCGGTGGTGCCGCCGGTGTAGACGATGGCCGCCAGCACGTTGGGGGCGCTGCGCACGTCTTCCATGGGCGATGCGGCGCTGACTTTTTCTTCCAGTGGCAAGTAGCCTTGCGGGGCCTGTTTTTCACCGATGTAGAGGCGCTGACGCAAGGCGGGCAGCGCCGCGCTCATGGCCTGCGCGGTGGGCATCAGGCCATCGTCCACCGCCAGGGCGCTGGCGCTGCAGTCGCCCAGGGCGTAGGCCACTTCGGCGGGGGTCCAGCGGGTGTTGATCGGGTTGATCACCAGGCCCGCCCAGGCCCCGGCCAGCAGCAGCTCGATCATGCGGTCGCTGTTGAGCGCCAGCACGGACAGCCGCTCGCCGGGCTGCAAGCCCAGAGCGCGCAGCGCCGACGCGGTGCGGGCCACGCGGTCCACCAGCTGCCGGTAGGTCTGGCGGCGGGTGCCGGTGACAGTGGCGGTTTTGTCGGGGTGCCTTTGCATCGAGCGATGCAGGCCAGCGGTGAGGTACATGCTTGGTCTCCATGAACGCGGCCTTTGTGCACAGGCCGTCGCAATGGCCACATTGCACAGCGGAGCCCGCTTGGCGGCAATCGCTTCAAGGGTCAAAGGCATTGGCAAAAAGTGACAGGTCAGGTGAAACGGCTGCTGCGCATCAAATGCAATGGGTGAAGTCTTAGGGTTTCTTTTGCAAAGCTGTCGCACAATGCCGTCATACCCAACTGCAAGCCCTGTTGTGAACGCTCTAGTCAATGAGCCGGTCATCCCCGGCGAATTCCTGCTCTACGAAACCGAAGATGGCCGAACCCGTGTGGACTGTCGTTTTGTGGAAGACAGCCTTTGGCTGTCACAAACGTCCATGGCAGACCTGTTTCAGACCACGAAGCAAAACATTGCCAAGCATCTGAAAGCTATTTTTTCCGAAGGTGAATTGGTCCAAGCTTCAGTTGTCAACCAATGGTTGACAACTGCTGCCGATGGCAAAAACTATCGGGTTGCCCACTACAACTTAGACGCCATCCTGGCCGTGGGCTACCGGGTGCGCGAGATTTTTGCCATGGCGGCGGACTATTCACCAACGCTGCCCGAAACCACACGGTTTTTCCGTTTCATACAAAACAAGCTGCATTTCGCCGTCACCGGCAAAACGGCGGCCGAATTGATTGCTGAACGCGCTGACAGTACCCAGCCACACATGGGCCTGACCTCCTGGAAATCAGGTAGCGTGCAAAAAGCCGATGTGACTGTGGCCAAAAATTACCTTCAAGAAACTGAAATCCAGTCACTCAACCGCATCGTGACGATGTGGCTGGATTACGCAGAAGACCAAGCTCTGCGCCGCAAAGAGGTGTTTTTGATGGACTGGGCCGAAAAGCTGGATGCCTTTTTGACTTTCAACGAACGCCAGGTGCTCGAAGGCGCGGGCAAGGTGTCGAACCAACAAGCCACCGCCCACGCCCAGGCGCAATATGAGCAATTCGTCGCCCAGCGACGGGCGCTGTTGGAGTCCGAAGGGGCCGAGTTCCAGATGCGCGCCCTGGAAGATGCGGCCAAAGCCTTGCCTCAACCTGCAAAGGACTAAGCACTGGACATGACGGCGCGCTCATTTGTCCATATTTGAGAGCCGGAACACTTGATCCACGATAATCACACCTTCAGAATTCCAACGGCCCGCACGCACTGCGGGCCATTTTTTCGGAGCAAAACAATGAGCACACTCGTCACCACCGGCGCCCGCGCCACTGGCCTGGCCACCCTTGCCGCCGATGGCACGGTTCTGGACACCTGGTTCCCGGCCCCTGAACTGGCCGATGGCGTTGCCGCCAGCGGCAGCCAGCGCCTTTCCGAAGCCGAAGCCGTGGCGGCTCTCGGCGCCGATGTGGCCAAGGCCCTGAGTGCCTGCGCCGTGCGCGGCACCACCGTGGTGGCCGTGCGCACCGAAATCAAATCGCTGGCCGACGCGCCCGCCGACACCCACGACGCTTACCTGCGCCTGCACCTGCTGAGCCACCGCCTGGTTCAGCCGCACGGCGCCAACGTGACCGGCATCTTTGGCCTGCTGGCCAATGTGGCCTGGACCAACTTCGGGCCCTGCGCCGTGGCCGATGTACCTGCCGCCCGCATCAAGGCCCGCGCCGCTGGCCGCATGCTCGAAGTCAAAGGCGTGGACAAATTCCCGCAGATGACCGACTACGTGATCCCGTCGGGCGTGCGCATTGCCAACGCCGACCGCGTGCGCCTGGGCGCACACCTGGCCAGCGGCACGACCGTCATGCACGAAGGTTTTTGCAACTTCAACGCGGGCACCCTGGGCGCCAGCATGGTCGAAGGCCGCATCAGCGCGGGCGTGGTGGTCGATGACGCCAGCGACATCGGCGGCGGCGCGTCCATCATGGGCACGCTGTCGGGCGGCGGCAAGGAAGTCATCAAGGTCGGCAAGCGCTGCCTGCTGGGCGCCAACGCCGGCATCGGCATCTCGCTGGGCGACGACTGCGTGGTCGAAGCCGGCTGCTACATCACCGGCGGCAGCCGCGTGCAGCTGCCCGATGGTTCACTCATGAAGGCCAAAGAGCTGTCCGGCAAAAACGGCATCTTGTTCCGCCGCGACTCACAGTCGGGTGCATTGCACGCGATTCCGCGCAACAAGAGCTGGGGTGAGTTGAACGCCGAGTTGCACAAGAACTGATTCAGGATTTTCTCAAAACAAAACGGCGTGCACGCGAGAGCGGCACGCCGTTTTGTTTACGCTTTGGTCAAATGCTTTTTGGCCAATTCCACGTACCAGTCCAGGCACCCCGGGTTGGCCATGGCGTCCTTGTTAACGACTTTTTCCAGCGGCTGACCCAGCATGAGTTTCTTGATCGGCAGTTCCTGTTTTTTGCCGGACAGGGTGCGCGGGATCTCGGCGACCTGGAAGATTTCGTTCGGGATGAAGCGTGGGCTCAGCGCCACCTTGATGGCGTTGTTGAGCTTGGCCTTGAGCGCGTCGTCCAGCGCGGTGCCGGGGCGCAGCACCACAAACAGCGGCATGTAGCTTTCTTTGCCCAGGTATTCCAGGTCCACCACCATGGAGTCCATGACTTCGGGCAGGGCTTCGACGGCGCTGTACAGCTCGCTGGTGCCCATGCGCAGGCCGTGGCGGTTGATGGTGGCGTCGCTGCGGCCAAAGATCACGCAGCCTTCGCCCTCGCCCTGGGCGTTGCCGATGCGCAGCCAGTCGCCGTGGCGCCAGACGCCGCCCATGCTGGCCGGACCGTCACCGCCACCGGGTTGACGGCCGTGGCCTGCGGGGTACATCTCGAAATAGCTGGCGAGATACCGGGCATTGTCCTTGTCACCCCAGAAGAACAGCGGCATCGACGGGATGGGTTGTGTGCAGACCAGCTCGCCCACTTCGCCTTTGACGGGCTCGCCCGCTTCGTTCCATGACTCGACCGCAGCGCCCAGCATGCGGCATTGCATGACGCCGGGCTCTTGCGGCAGCTCGCGGTGGCCACCGACAAAGGCGCCTGCAAAGTCGGTGCCGCCCGAGATGTTGCACCACCAGATGTCGGTGCCGATTTTCTTGAACTGCTCGGTGCCCCAACTTTGCGTCTCAGGAGACAAAGGTGAACCCGTGGTGCCCAGGGCGCGGATCAGCGACAAGTCGCCACAACGGGAAAGGTCGACACCGGCCTTTTGGCAGTTGGCAAAAAACGCCGCGCCTGCGCCAAAGAAAGTGACGTTCTCTTCGCTCGCCATGCGCCACAAAATCCCCCAATCGGGGTTGTCCTTGCTGCCACCGGGGTTGCCGTCGTAGATCACGCAGGTCACGCCGTTGAGCAGGCCCGCCACCTGCGCGTTCCACATGACCCAGCCGGTGGAGCTGTACCAGTGAAAGCGTTCGCCAAAGTTGTTGGGGTGGTAGCTGCAGCCCACGTCGTTGTGCAGGATCTTGTTGGCCAGCGCCACGATGACGGTCCCGCCGTGGCCGTGCACGATGGGCTTGGGCAAGCCGGTGGTGCCGCTGGAATAAACAATCCACAGCGGGTGGTCAAAGGGCAGCCACATCGGCTCGAAGGCCTGCACCTGGGCGTCATCACGGCTGGTGACCACCGACATGGGCACGCTGGCGGCCACGTCGCACTGGGCAATGTCAACGGTGCCGAGGTTGTCGTGGATGATGACGTGCTGCACGCTGGGCAGGGCGTCCTTGAGTTCCTGCACCACGGTCATGCGGTCAAAGTCGCGGCCCCCGTAGCTCACGCCGTCCACCGCAATCAACACCTTGGGCTCGATCTGTTTGAAGCGGTCCAGCACGGCGTTGGTGCCCATGTCGGGCGCGCAAATGCTCCAGACGCCACCGATGCTGACGGTGGCCAAAAACGCCACCATGGCCTCGGGGATGTTGGGCAGGTAGGCCGCCACGCGGTCACCCGGCTGCACGCCCTGAGCCTGCAGATGCAAAGCCATGGCCGCCACCTGGCGGCGCAGCTCAGGCCAAGCCATCTCACGGCGCAGGCCTTTTTCGTTGAGGCTGATGACCGCCGGAAACCCGGCCGCGTGCGCGGGCTGCACATGGCGCAGCACCTGGTCGGCGTAGTTGATCTTGGCACCCGGAAACCATGTCGCTCCGGGCATGACGTTGTTGGCCAACACGGCGGTGTGCGGTGTGGGTGAACGCATCTCGAAGTAGTCCCATATGCTTTGCCAGAAAGCATCGAGCTCGGTCACCGACCAGCGCCAGAGGTCGTTGTAAGTATCGAACGTCAGGCCGTGCTGGTCGCGCAACCAGTTCTGGTACAGACGGATCTGGGGCACATTCGGTGCGTGGCTCGGAGTGGCAGCGGTGTTCATGGGGCCGAGGGTATCAGCGGCCACAGGCCCTTGTCACTCGGTCAAACCCGCCGATGTACGCCTAGGTGACAGGCAGGCGCTTGCGCGACAGCCAGGCTCAGTCGGCCTTCATGCGCTGGCTTTTCCAATACACATCGTCGCCGCCATTCATGCGGTTGAGCACACGGGCCAACACGAACATCAAGTCCGACAGGCGGTTGAGGTACTGGCGGGGGGTGTCGTTCAGCGCCTCTTCGTTGCCCAGCGCCACACAGGCGCGCTCGGCCCGGCGCGCCACGGTGCGGCACACATGGGCCTGCGCTGCACCACGGGTGCCTGCGGGCAAGATGAATTCTTCGAGCTTGGGCAACTGCCCGTTGTATTTGGCCAGCGCCGCATCGAGGTCGGCCACGGCTTCTTCCTTGAGCAACTCAAAACCGGGGATGGACAACTCGCCGCCCAGGTTGAACAGCTGGTGTTGGATCTCGACCAGCACCTCGCGCACGTCGGCCCCCATGTCTTCGCACAGCAGGACACCGATGTGCGAATTGAGCTCGTCCACCTCACCCATGGCGTGCACACGCAGGCTGTTTTTGGACACGCGCTGGTTGTTGCCCAGGCCGGTGGTGCCGTTGTCCCCGGTGCGGGTGGCGATTTGGGTAAGTCGGTTGCCCATGGTCTTGCTCTCTTGAAAGATTCCCTGCCGATTGTGCGGCAAGCGGCCTGCCCCTGACTGACAGCGGGCCACTGCCGGGTGTGGCACCGCACGGCACTGTGGTGTGAACTTGTGCGGGTTTGCCCGGGTCACTTCCAAATTGCATTACGACCATAATGCATTCAGACCCAACACCATGACGCGCAACCTCCACCAGATCAAAAGCGAACAGACGCGCGAGCGCCTTCTGGATGCGGCCGTCGGGCTGATGCAGGCCAAAGGCCACGGGCAGCTGTCGGTGCATGAGGTGGCCCGCGCCGCAGGCATGACCGCCGGGGCTGTGCAGCACCACTTCAGCTCCAAAGCAGCCTTGATGCTGGAAGTCATCACGCGTCTGATCGGCCAGCTCGAAGAAGCCAGCGATTTCTGGCCGCCGGCGCAATGGAGCCTGAAACGGCGCGCCGACCATTTTGTACAGCAAGCCTGGGCCAAGCTGTACGGCGAGGCCCGCTTTGCAGTGGCCTGGTCGGCCTATCTGGCCGCACGCGAAGACGCCTTGATGGTGGCCCACATCGTGGAGCGCCGCAGCCAGCTCACCGCCAGCCTGCACCAGCGCATGGCGCAAAGTTTTCCCGAAATGTGCCAGGGCCCACAGGCCTCGGCACGCGTCCAGTTCGTGCTGTCCGCCTTGCGCGGCATCGGGCTGGTCGCGCCGTTCTCACCCGCAGACGCGGTGACGCCGCAGTTGCAGGTGTTGTCGCACTACCTCCAATCGTTTGAGCCCTCGGAGACCTGAGATGAAAAAACCCTTGCTCGCCGCCTTGCTGTGCGGCATGAGCCTGCTGGCGCACGCCGCCTACCCTGACAAGCCCATCACCGTGGTCGTGCCCTACCCGCCGGGCGGGGCCACCGACATCCTGGCGCGCAAGCTGGCCGGACCGCTTGGCCAGCGCCTGGGCCAACCGGTCATCGTCGAGAACAAGGCCGGTGCGGGCACCGCCATCGGTGCCGCGTTCGTCGCCAAGTCGGCGCCCGATGGCTACACCTTGCTGATTTCGTCGAACACCACCTTCACCGTCAACGCCGCGCTGAAAAACAGCCTGCCGTACGACCCGCAAAAGGACTTCGAGTCGGTCGGCCTGATCGGCAGTTCGCCCCTGGTGCTGCTGGCCCACCCCAAGCTGCCCGCCAACAACGTGAAAGAACTGCTGGCCCTGGCCCAGCGCGACCCCAAGGGCCTGAACTTCGGCTCCTTTGGTGTGGGCACATCGGCGCACCTGGCAGGCGAGATGTTCAAGGTCATGACCGGCGCGAACATGGTGCATGTGGCCTACCGCGGCAGCGCCCCGGCCATGACCGACCTGATCGGCGGCCAGATTCCGCTGACCTTTGACACCAGCGTGGCCGCCCTGCCGCAAATGGCCACCGGCAAAGTCAAAGCCATTGCCGTGACCACGCGCCAGCGCTCGCCGCAAATGCCACAGGTGCCCAGCGTGGCCGAGGCGGGCTTCCCCGATTACGAAATGGTGCCCTGGATCGGCTATGTGGGCCGCCGTGGCATGCCCGCAGACGTCAGCGCCCGCCTGAGCAAGGCCATCAAAGACAGCCTGAGCGATCCGGCCATCAAGGCCGAATTGCAGAAGGTCGGCCTGGATGTGCTGTTTGAGCCCGGCACTGTGTACGACAAGCGCGTGGCGCAAGAGCTGCCCCTGCTGCGGGCCTATGTGCACCGCGCCAACATTCCAGTGGAGTGATCGACATGTCATTGGTGGAACTGAGCGCGGTTGAACTGCGCCGCCAGATCGGCGAGAAAAAACTCTCGCCCGTTGAGCTGATGCAGGCCTGCATCGACCAGATTGAAACCTACAACCCGGCGGTCAACGCGATTTGTGCGACCGACTACGAGCGTGCCTTGGCCAGCGCCCGCGAGGCCGAAGCGATGGTCATGCGCGGTGACGC
>Ga0228702_1000531_pt1 | contig 28688 bp, 16 predicted proteins | sample McNCre217_Aug_MG_2_FD_178018 | JGI IMG/M metagenome (GOLD analysis project Ga0228702, IMG submission 178018) | Freshwater microbial communities from McNutts Creek, Athens, Georgia, United States - 20-17_Aug_MG | ecosystem: Environmental > Aquatic > Freshwater > Creek | place: USA: Georgia...
TGGGCATCTCACCAATTTCGTCCAAGAAGATGGTGCCGCCATGGGCTTGTTCAAACAAACCTTTGTGCTCTTTCAACGCGCCGGTGAAAGCGCCCTTCTCGTGACCGAACAACATGTCTTCGATCAAGTGCTCGGGCATGGCCGCGCAGTTCAGGGCCACAAACGGCGCCTTGGCGCGAGGGGAAGACTCGTGCAACACACGGGCCAACACTTCTTTACCAGCGCCTGTGGGGCCGACCAACAAAGCAGTCACATCGGTTTGTGCGACGCGTTGGGCCAACGCCAGCAAGTGTTGGCTGGTGGGGTCCACAAACACGTAGCTCTTGGTTTTGAGTTCGGGCGCGTTCAAGCCTTTCACAGCACCTTGCCATGCGTCTGCCGACCACTCGTCAGCCGACAACACATGCAAAGCCCCCAAGCGCATCGCATCCACAGCCACTTCAATGCGGCGACGGTCCACGCGGCACAGCACGGGCACGGTGTGGCCGAGTTGGGCAATGAGGGTTTGAACTTCTTGGAGCAGCTCGGCGCTATCGCCCAAGCGAATGACCAGCACATGTGCGCGGCGCAAAGCCAGCGTGAGGTCGCCCAAGGTGGAAACGGTTTCCAGACTGATACCTGCGGCATCCAGCTGGGCGCGATCTGCGGCGTCGATTGGACTGAAAGGGTCCAACCACACGGCATGAATTACGTTGACAGAAGAAGCATTCACTTTGAGTACAGTCCGAAATAAAGGTGAGACTGTTATGCAAAGGCCGTGCCAGGTCGTTTTGTAACCTATGTAATTAAATTTATGTGCGTAATAGGCCTGCCAGTGGCAGTTTCTCGACGTTGCGACGAGTTACCGACAGGCTTTTTCGATACTTTTTGGGCGTTTGTACGAGGTGGTTTAGCCGAGAAACCGCCACAAAAGCGCCCGTCCGTGCGCAGCACCTCCAGCGAGGGAACCACTTTCGAACGAAAGCCCATGAGCTTGCAGCCATAAGGCATGCGCACATCCCACGTGACCGCCATGTAGCGGCACTCCCAGCAGTTGGGGCCCTTGGGTAAGGGTGTGGGACTAGTGGCTGCCATTAACCGCCCAAGAGCTTGAGCACCGACTGCTGGCTGGTGTTGGCTTGTGCCAGCACCGCCGTGGCGGCCTGCTGCATGATCTGCGTCTTGGCCAACTCGGTTGAAGCTGCGGCGTAATCCGCATCTTCAATCGCACTGCGTGAAGCAGACAAGTTCATCGACACATTGGTCAAGTTGTTGATCACGTGGTCGAGTCGGTTCATCACCGCACCCATGGTGGCACGGGTGGCGTTGACACGGTCCATCACCACATCCAACTTGGTCAAAACAGAGGTGGCGTTTTCACGTGTGTTGATGCGAGCACTGCGCGAATCAACGTTCAAGTCCACGTCACCTGTGATTTCGCTGGTGATGGCACCGTTCTTACCAAAGTCAGCCAAATCAATGGTGATCATTTGGCTGGCACCGGCCCCCACTTGGAAAGCCATGCGGCCCACACGTGGAGGATCCATGGCAGCGCTCGATTGACCACCGTATTGCCCCACTTGGAAACCCAAGGCAGAGAAATTGCTGTCTGTGCTGAAGCCATCAATACCTGCAGTCACCGTGAAAGGCTTGCCTGTTGCTTTGAGCTTGTCCATCTGATCAGAAGGCGGCGCACCAGCAGGTGAGGCCAGGCCTTGTGGCAACAAGGCCGGATCGGACGTCAAACGCACCGTACCGTACAAGGTTTTAGCCGTAGTTGATGTGGCTGTGGCTTTGTAAATACCAATCACATCGTTACCACCCACGTCATTGGCTGCAACTTGGGCAATGTCAACATCCACTTGGTCGCCCGAAGCATCAACCCCAGCCGCCGCACCTGTCAATGTAAAGCCAGAGCCTGCAATTTGCGAAGTAAATGTGATCGTGTCCTTAGCGGTGTTCAGCTTGATATCCATGTTGGTGATTTCACCAGAGGACTGCAACTGCGCGAAACGGGCACTGAACAACTCTGCAGTAGTCTTGGCGCCATCACCTTCAACGGTGATCGTTTCACCGTTAAATTTGACCGACGCTTTTTCTCCTGTATCAAGAATGCCAGCAGCCGTGATGGTTGATTCTTGTTTGACCGCTTTATCGCCAGCTTTATCCAAACCAAAACTGGCTGCAGACAAACCAGGCACGCTGGAGTCAAACCAAGCGGACAGGTTGCGGCCATCCGAGCTCAGGGTCAAAGCCCCTTTGTCGTTCACCGTGGCAGTGACACCATGCGTTCCTGTGCGTTGGTTGATCGCGTTGGCGACATTCTTCACACGGTCTTGGGCGCTGTCTTTGACAGGATCCAAATACACCGAAATTTCAACACCGTTGACAAACAATGAGTACTGCCCTGCTTTGGCAGGAGAGTTGGCCGTTGTCACCAAAGAGCCTGCGCTCACGGCAGGATTTGCCAATGCATGCACGCCCGTGTCGTTCGCTTGCGAATTAATGGCATTGGCCAAAGCAATCGCGCTAGAAGCTTTGTCGCTGCTGGTGGTAATGTCACTCGACAACAAATCATCTGCAGGCACGGTGGGGCGAATTTTGACGCCGTTGATCATCAAATCATTGGTCGTCAATGGCTTGAACGCCGCAGGTGAGTTGGGGACGACATGTGTCGTCTCAATCACACCGCCTGTTGGGAAAGCCGAAGATTGCGTGAATGGATTGCCTGGCACGTTCGCCGTCAAACGCAAATCTGACACCGAGTCACCGGCAGATGCCGTGACACCCAAAGCGGCTGATTTCTCGTTGATCTTTTGAACCAATGAGGTACGAATTTCGGCGGCGGTCATCGTCGCAGTTGCATCCACAGAGAACTGTGTACCGTTGACCGTGACCGAATACGCACCTGCGGCGACCGTAGAACCAATTTTTAAGCTCTCAACTTGAGAGGCTGCAGCAGTCACAGCTGCACGAGGTGCCGTGTTGAACACGGATTCGTTCTTGGTGTAGTTACCAGCCAAGAAACCAGAGTTGCTGACATCACCGCGTGAGGTGATGATCACGGGCGCTTGGATTTTGGATTCCAAAGAAATCGTGGCGGCTTGCACACCTTCGCGCATACCAATGCGTTGGCCGAATTCTTTGTCATTGGTTTCAAAGTGCAATTCGATGTTGCGACCATCGGTGGCCACCAAGGTGATGCCTTGGGTGTCAGAACCGGTATCTACTGCACGCACGCCCGTTTTGTCGGAAATCATATTGATCGCACGAACGGTATTGGCACGCGTTTCACGTGGGTTGTTGAAGACCGAGTCAATTTGGGCGCTGGCAAAACCGTTGACCATCACCACACCGTGCACAACAGCAGATCCTGTCATGGCTTGACCTGTGAACACGTTCTCGTTCACCTTGGCAAACACGCCCGTGCCTTCAGTCGAAGTCAAATGTTGAACCGTTGTTTGTACCAAGGGTGCGATACCTGTAGGCAACTTATCGACGGCCATATTGGCAACATCGCCTTCGTTCTCGGAGAACTTGACAGTCACCATCGTGCTGCCGGGCTGATAAGACACCACACGACCTGTGTTGGCAGCAAACAAAGAGCTGGCTTGCAACTGCGTGGCAATGGCTGAAGCAACGGCACTGGTCGTTGTGTCATTCGAGCTCAAGCGCACTGTCACACCAGCCACCGAGATATCGCGAGGCAAGTCCGCAGCCAATGGTGAGCCTGTGAGTGTCAAAGTTTGTGTCTCGCCTGTTGTCACACCTGACATCACGGCTTTGCGGTTAATCGCGGCGGCTTTGGCAATCGCGCTACCTGCTGCGTTTCCTGGAGGTGACAGCGTGTCATCCTTTGCATACGACTGGCCGATTGGCACATCGTTGATGACCATGTCGCCTTCAGCCATGGCAGGAATACCGCCGCGCACATCCACCGACACCTTGAAAGGACGCGTACCCAAGAACATGTTGTTGCTGGTGCCGTCGGTAGAGTTGAATTTATATGTCAAATCGCGGGTCATCACCTCGCGGTTGCGGCCTTGGTCTACGCTGAAAGTGACTTCACCGGTGGTAGGGTGCAACACACCCACCAATGGAATTTTGTTGTTGCGACTGTCCACAAACTCTGCATTGACTTCGCCTGTGGCTGTCAAGTTCATAGACACAGCGCCGCTTTGAATGAAAGCTCCGTCCACAGAACTCCACGACTCATCCACGCTACCCATGGCCGTCTTGAATTCGGCTGTAGGTGATGCGATGACTGTGGCACTTCCTGATGGCTCAGTAATCGTGACATCAGGTGCCAAACCTGTGGCTGCATCAACCGCGCTCTTATTGAAGGTGATGCTCAGCTGGTAGCCAGCCTTTTGCACTTCAGACACACCGAAAGTTGCATCCGTATTGGTACTACCAAGCAAAGTAGTAACGGATGCCGGAGTTTCGTTTTTATCAAACGTGATGGTCAAAGCACCTGTGTCTGGGTCCACAGCCACATTGCGACCCGCTGTCGCCGTGAAACCGTTTTCTTCAAGCGTTTTCTTAATTTTGTTGCCATAGTTTTGCGGGCTGGCGATGTCGTCCGCTGTGATTGTCACAGTGACGCCAGCCACTTTGACAGTGCCAGCAGTCAAGGTGCCAGAGGGCAATTCAACCTTGCTGATTTGTGGCGCTTTTTCGACAGATACATCTTCTGCATCAATCTTGGAAGCAATACCCGTCTTCAACTGCTGCAGCAGTTCACCCATATTGGCTGCGCCACTGACATTCACATTCACTGCAGCAGAATTCCCCACCTGAATGGCATAGTCACCATCCGCTGCGGTACCTGAAAACTTGAACACTTGGGTTTGACCAGCGGCCACACCCGTGATTTCACGCTTGGTGGTTGGGCTCACAAACACATCGCCAAACTGGCTGTTTGAAATTGCTTTGAACACAGGCATCTCGCCCACACGCTCGCCAGCCTCGCCAGTCAACACAGGGAAACCGTTCCATTGTGTTTGCTCGGCAATTTGCACCATTTGCTGCTTGAGTTGCTGAAACTCCAAGTCCAAATAGCTGCGCTGCGCGTTGTCGTTGGTGTCGTTCACTGCCTGAATGGCCAACTCACGCATGCGTTGCATCATGTCCGTGATTTCGTTGGTCGCGCCTTCAGCGGTTTGGATCAGGTTAATGGCGTCACCCGCATTTCGCACGGCTTGGTTCAAGCTGCGAATTTGATGGGTCATGCGGGTGGCAATGGCCATACCGGCAGCATCATCTCGTGCTGAGTTGATTCGCTTGCCTGTAGACAATTGCTGCATCGCCACAGTCTGGGCACGGCCGGACGAACCGAGTGCCATCTGTGAAAACAATGCTTTGACGTTGGTGTTAATTACTGCCATTTTTTTCTCCTGACCCTTCTTGGTCAATCAAACTTGCCACTGGTTAAGCACTTTGCGTGCCAACTTTTTTTGACGCAACTAAATAGGGGTTTTCCCTTTTTTGAGTGTGCAAATCCGTTCATTTAAGTATTCAGTGGCAAGGTTTTGTCGCTCAAACGGCAAGCGTTTGCCGCTTGCCGGTTAAGTGACACTTGCGTTGCCGCTTAGTGCTGCGCTGCCGATGAAACCATCATCGAGTCGCTGAAATCATCCAAAGACAACAACTCAGCTTGCAGCTCGAGTTGCTCTGGATAGAGTGCCAATCCCTCACGCGCCACTGCCAGCGCACGCATGGGGTCGAGATTGCAACGCAGTGCGCGAACCAACATGACATACGTAAAAGGTGGCGTGTTGGCGCCTTGAATGACCATCAGCTCATCCATCAGCTCAACAGCCAAGGGCCAGTCTTGGTTCATCATGGCCAACAAGCTGGTGATAGCCAAGATGTCTTCGCTGTGCGGGTGCAAGCTCATACCAGCATCGCCCAAAGCGTTGGCCAGCTCGAACTGCTCGGTGGCAACCAGTGACTGAATGGTTTCGCGAATTTCAGCGGGGCTGAAACGCTTGATCGATTGGGCATTCAACAAACCGCCGACGGCGGCTTGGTTCATCAATTCTTGAATGAGGGTCATGGATTACTCCTGCTAAGGGTGTCAGAAAAATATGCTGAATGCTCAAAAACAATCAGCGACAACCCATCGAAGCAATACACATGCCAATCTTCCAGACCTACTGGCCTTGAATTTGCTTTGACATAGGAAATTAGTCAAACCATTGACACCATGACCACACCACCCATTTCAGCAAATGGCCTGCCCCTTGAGCATTGGCAGAACTATTTGAGACTGGCTCAAAAGGGCATGCTCAGGCTCGACCAATTGTTTGCCAAATGCAATGAGCTACAAGCCCAACAGCAATCAGATACTGCACTTGAGCTCTATAAAACTTACATAGACAACACAACTCAAGGCGACAAGCACCTTGCTTTGTTCAACTATGGTTCGTTACTTCAAAGTGCGGGCCATGCTAATGCTGCAGAACTTAGCTACAGAGCATGCCTTGAACTCGAGCCCAATCTTCATCAAGCAAGCATCAATCTTGGCTTGCTCTTAGAAAAACAAGGCCTACAAAAGGAAGCATTGAATCAGTGGCAACACGTTGCCCTACTCGCTGACAACCCAGAATCAGATAAATCAGTCATAGTTTTCGCACTCAACCATATTGGCCGAGTACACGAAAACCTCAAACAATATGACTTAGCCGAATCAGCACTTGAAAAAAGTCTGTCACTTAACCCAAAGCAGCCTGGCGTTATTCAACATTGGGTTCACATACGGCAAAAGTCATGCAAATGGCCCGTCTACAAACCGTTGCCAAACATCACGCACAACGAGATGCTGATGGCTACATCGCCCTTGGCGATGCTTGCGATGACTGACGACCCTGTCCAACAGCTCCTGTCAGCCTATGCGTTTGTTGAACGCACGTACGGGTTCAAAGAAGAGTTTTTAAGCAAAGGCCATCACTACAAACACGACCGCATTCGCATAGGCTATGTATCGGGTGACTTATGCGTGCATGCGGTTGGCCTGTTGCTGCCTGAGTTGTTTGAAAATCACGACCGATCAAAATTTGAAATCTATGCGTATGACTTCAGCCCAGAAGATGGCACCGCGCATCGGCAACGACTAAAGAACGCATTTGATCAATGGCGCTCGATTCACAGCATGACAGACCGCCAAGTGGCTGAACATGTGCTGGCTGACGAAATAGACGTTCTGATTGACTTACACGGACTTAGCTCGGGCGCTCGTCCTGGCATTTTTGCTCTGCACCCCGCCCCCAAGCAAGGCACCTATTTAGGATTCATCGGCACAACGGGAATGCCTTGGTTTGATTTTGTCATTGCCGACCCATATTCATTACCGACAGAATTGACGCCTTACATTACGGAAAAGCCCTTGTATTTAAATACAAGCTTTATTCCAATCAATCAAGATACCAGTGAGGTACGAGCAGCAGCGCGCTCTGAATATGCGTTACCAGGCGATGCATTTGTGATGGCAGCTTTCGGCAACATTTACAAAATTACGCCTGAAATGTTTGAAGCATGGCTAACCATCCTCAAAAAGATACCCCATAGCATCCTTTGGTTGATCGATGACAACAGCACAACAACGCGTGAACTGACGCAATATGCGCGCGATCGTGGAGCTGATTTAAACCGAATCGTGTTGACACCCCGTGCAACACACAATGAATACCAGGCAAGACTTAAGCTTGCAGACATCTTTCTTGATAACAGCCCTTATAACTGTGGCTCGACCTCACGCGATGTCCTCAATGCAGGAATCCCACTCGTCACACTGAGTGGAAAAACCATGGTGTCACGCATGGGAGGGTCCATTCTTCAAAAATTGGACTTGACAGAACTCATCAGTCATACGTTGATGGAATATATAAATATTTGTGTACGCTTGAGCGAAGACCCAATTTGGACAAATGCTCTCAAGAGCAAAATTGAGCTCCATATGGCCTCATGTCAAGCGCATCCACAAGCCATGACGCGAAGTCTTGAGAAGCAAATTATTGAAATTTTGGAATAAAAATGAAAACTCGTATTTACCAAATTTGCTATTCACCAGAAACGATGGCGAACGTGCCAGAAGGCTTTCTGGTGCTCGACAACTTAAAAAATGAACGGGCTGATTGGCGTGAATATTGGCCAATACGACAATTCCTTAAGAATAATTATTTATCGGATGATGTTTTGTATGGTTTTTTGTCTCCAAAGTTTTCTCAAAAAACTGGCCTTAATCATGAAGATATTCAAGACTTTCTAAATACTCATTACTCTGATCAAGACGTTGTGAGTTTCAGTCCATTTTGGGACTTAAGCAGCATCTTCAAAAATGTTTTTGAACAAGGTGATTTTTTTCATGCAGGGCTCACAGAGGCATGCCAAGCCTTTTCAGATATCCATCTGACTGGAATTGATCTCAGAGACTCCATCACACACAGCCAAAACAACATTTTTTGTAATTACTTTTTAGCAAAAAAATCATTCTGGCTGGAATGGCTGGAATTAGGCGATTTGTTATTTGAAGAAGCTGAAAATGGACGAACAGAATTATCTAAAAAACTTTGCGACACGACCACCTACGGCACACAAAATTTACCACTGAAAATATTTGTTCAAGAACGTTTAGCAACCATTTGTCTACTTGTCAATAAAAGATTTTCATGCTTGAGTTATAGCCCATTCAATATGGGCTCATCAACTACGCCATTTAATCAATTCATACGTGAATCTGTCATCAGCGATGCATTAAAAATTGCTTACACCCAAACTCAGGAATACAGCTATTTGAGAGAGTTTTCGTCAATCCGCGACGGAATCATTGAATCTCTGGCAAAACCGAAAGATATCCCTGTATGAAATTAGGAATCTGCACGATACAACGCAATAGAGGTAAGTGGTTGTCTGAATGGGTGGTTTTTCACCATTTGGTTGGTTTCACGAATTTTTATATTTATCTACATAAATGCGATGACAATTCAAAACAAGTAGTCATGAATCTGAAAAAGCACTTCAATATTCAGTGCTTTGAGATTTCTTCTGATACTGTTCGCCCTCAACTTGCAGCATATCAACATGCATACCAAGAATTTGGGCACGAGATAGATTGGATGGCTTTTATTGATGGTGATGAGTTCTTGCACCCAAGTTCTGAGAATAAAGTCACCGAAGTTCTAGAGCACTATCGCTATAAGAAAATATCAGCTTTGGGCGTGTATTGGCAATGTTTTGGAAGCGGTGGTCATGTAGAAGATCCGAATGGATTGATCATCGAGGATTATCAATACAGAGCAAATCTTGATTTTCTTCCCAATCGACACATCAAGAGCATTGTCAAAGGTGGGCAAGGTCAATATTGCTTAAGCGCTCAAAACTCACACTTATTCCACACCGTTTATGGCACTTTTGATGAAAAGATGCGTGTAATTGACAAAGGTTGGATGAAAGAGTTAGAACCCAGCTACGAGCACCTCAGAATCAACCATTACGTATGCCAAAGTCTGGATTATTTTAAAAACTTTAAACAAAACAGTGGTGCTGCTGATGCTGGTGCAGATCACATCAGACAAGACAGTTGGTGGCATGAGCACGATCGAAACGAAGAAAAAGAAGATGAAATTCTTCGTTATGCACCTCAAGTAAACGAGCTTCTTAAAAATATATCGAGGGAAAAATGAATCAAATCGTATCTAACTACTCGTTAGTTAAAGCAATTGAAAAGTCCGATGGCAAACCACTTGGAGACTCAGGCGCACCAAAAGAAATAATTTTCCATATCTCTGAAAATAACTTGCAAAACGTCAAAGTACTAGATATTGGGTTCGGCGCTGGGAAATTAGGTTATTTGGTCAAAGAAAATCCGAATACATCACATTGGGAAGTTGATGGCGTAGACGGTTGGAAAGCCAATTGCCACAATGCCGATTTAATTTCGAAAAGATACTATAGAAATATCTGGCACTGTCTTGCACAAGATTTATCTGCAGAACATTTAAAGTCTTACGATATTATTTGTTTACTTGATGTTATTGAACATCTTAACGCTCAAACAGCTAGGTCACTTGTTGCATTTCTCTTCGAAAATCTTGGCGAAAAATCTGCTCTATTTCTAAGTACTCCTCTTTGGTTTTATCCACAAGAAAGTGTTCAAGCCGGAGACCTTGAGGAGCATCTGATTGGCATACCTGCATCATCCATGATGGCCATGCAACCCAGAATGTATGCAGTCAACCACCCGCTGATTGGTGGCTTTGTATTTGGTAAGGAAAGTGCAGTGTATGCCGAATTCTTCCAACCATCAGAGAATAAAGACTTCAGTTACGAAATGGGTTTGAATATCCTAAAAAGAATAGGAATGGAATACAAACCTGGGATTTTATTCAAGTTGAATCCTACGAATTAAATAAACAAGGGGCATTCGTACCCCTTGTTTATACATATACGAGCAAGATCGAATCGTTAAATTTGAATTGCCGCAATTTGATCCGCAGACAACACATCCACTTGCGCTGTCGTCAAAGCTGTGATTTGGCTTGTTGAGAGCGAATGAACCTGATCAGTGGTCAAGCTTGCTATAGCGCCTGTGCTAAGTGCTTGGATATGTGAGGTACTCAACTTAGCCAAGTCTGCCGTCTCCAACACCACAATCTGCGAAGTCGTCAACGCCTTCACTTGTGCCGTAGTCAATACACCAGCTTGGTCTTCACTCAGAGCCACCACCTGCGCTGTCGTCAACGCGCTCACCTGAGCAGTCGTCAGTGCTGCCACTGCCGCTGTACTGAGCACAGCAAAATCACTGGTTTCGACTGCAGCAATTTGCACGGAGGTCAACGCAGACACCATTCCAGCAATCAAACCGCCGACCTGATCAGTTGTCAAAGCCACGAGCTGATCTGTGGTCAAACCTTTAATCTGACCAGTAGTCAGTGCGTTGAGCTGATCTGTGCTCAGCGTCTTGAATTGATCGGCAGTCAAGCTTGCAACAGCACCTGTGCTCAGCGCTTGGATGTGTGAGGTGCTCAGCTTCGCCAAGTCTGCTGTTTCAAATACGGCAACCTGTGCCGTTGTCAACGCCTTGACTTGCGCAGTCGTCAATACACCTGCTTGGTCTTCACTCAAGGCCACCACTTGGGCAGTGGTCAACGCACCCGCTTGAGCAGTTGTCAATGCAGCCACTGCAGCTGTACTGAGCGCAGCAAGGTCATCAGTTGCCACTGCAGCAAGTTGCGCGGTAGTCAGCGTCGACACCATGCCAGCACTCAAGCCTGCGGCTTGGTCTGTCGTCAGCGCCACCAGCTGTGCTGTGGTCAACGATTTGATTTGACCTGTCGTCAAAGTGTTGAGCTGGTCTGTGCTGAGCGTCTTGAACTGATTTGCTGTCAAGCTTGCAACCGCGCCAGTACTCAGTGCTTGAATATGAGTTGTGCTCAATTTTGCCAAGTCTGCAGTTTCGAACGCAACAATCTGCGCCGTCGTCAGAGCCTTCGCTTGAGCAGTGGTCAATGCACCAGCTTGGTCTTCACTCAGGGCCACCACTTGGGCTGTGGTCAACGCACTCACTTGCGCAGTCGTCAACGCAGCCACAGCAGCTGTACCAAGTGCAGCAAAATCATCGGTTGCCACTGCACCCAGTTGCGCCGTAGTCAGCGCCGACACCAGCCCCGTACTCAAGCCTGCGGCTTGATCTGTTGTCAGTGCGACCAGCTGTGCTGTAGTCAAGCCTTTGACTTGACCTGTGGCCAAGGCATTGAGCTGATCTGTGCTCAAGGACTTGAACTGATCTGCTGTCAAGCTAGCGATGGCACCTGTACTCAGTGCTTGGATGTGTGCGGTGCTCAACTTTGCCAAGTCCGCAGTCTCAAATACGGCGACCTGTGCAGTTGTCAACGCCTTCACTTGCGCAGTCGTCAATACACCTGCTTGATCTTCACTCAGGGCCACCACTTGAGCTGTCGTCAACGCATTGACTTGTGCGGTTGTGAGCGCTGCAACTGCACCTGTAGTAAGTGCTGCAAAGTCATCTGTTTCTACCGCTGCAACTTGTGCGGCGGTCAATGCCGATACCGTACTTGCAGCCAAACCACTGACCTGATCAGTCGTCAAAGCAACCAGCTGCGCTGTGGTCAGGCCTTTGACTTGACCAGTGGTCAAGGCATTGAGCTGATCTGTACTCAAGGACTTGAACTGATCTGCAGTCAGGTGAGCAATTGCACCTGTACTCAGTGCTTGAATGTGTGAGGTACCTAGCTTGGCCAAGTCTGCTGTTTCAAAAGCACTAATCTGTGCAGTCGTCAGGGCCTTGACTTGCGCTGTCGTCAACACGCCCGTCTGATCTTCACTCAAGGCCACCACTTGCGCGGTTGTCAATGCGCCCATCTGAGCGGTGGTCATCGCAGCCACAGCAGCTGTGCTTAGGACTGCAAAGTCATCGGTTGCGACTGCAGAGAGTTGTGCCGTGGACAAAGCAGACACCGCACCCGCACTCAGACCACTCACTTGTTCTGTCGTCAAGGCCACCAGCTGTGCTGTTGTGAGTACTTTGACTTGGCCTGTGGTCAAGGTATTCAGCTGGTCTGTCGTCAAAGACTTAAATTGATCTGCCGTCAAACTTGCAACTGCGCCCGTACTCAATGCTTGAATGTGTGAGGTACTCAACTTAGCCAAGTCTGCCGTTTCCAACACTGCGATTTGTGCAGTGGTCATCGCCTTCACTTGCGTAGTAGTCAAAACACCAGCCTGGTCTTCACTCAGCGCCACAACTTGCGCAGTAGTCAACCCACTGACTTGTGCCGTCGTGAGCGCAGCGACTGCACCTGTGTTGAGAGCAGCAAATTCATCTGTTGTCACAGCTGCCATTTGCGCTGTACTCAACGAAGACACCATACCTGCATTCAAGCCAGCGACTTGCTGCGTGGTCAGAGCCACCAATTGGGCCGTGGTCAGTCCTTTGACTTGAGCTGTAGTCAAGGCGTTAAGTTGATCTGTGCCCAGCGCTTTCATCTGATCTGCTGTCAGATTGGCTACTGCACCTGCGCTCAACGCTTGAATGTGTGAGGTGCTCAGCTTGGCCAAGTCTGCTGTCTCTAATACAGCGACTTGTGCAGTCGTCAAAGACTTGACTTGTGCGGTCGTCAGTGCACCTGCCTGATCTTCACTCAAAGCAACCACTTGCGCAGTCGTCAACGCAGCCACTTGTGCAGTTGTCAAGGCAGCCATGGTAGCTGTACTCAACGTTGCAAAGTCATCTGTTTCAACTGCCGCCAGTTGCGTCACAGACAATGCCGAAATCACACCAGAAGTCAAACCACCCACTTGGTCTGTCACCAAAGCTACCAACTGTGCTGTCGTCAGACCTCTCACCTGACCCGTAGTCAAGGCATTCAGTTGATCTGTACTGAGCGTCTTAAATTGATCAGCGGTCAAACTTGCGACCACACTGGTGCTCATCGCTTGGATATGCGATGTACTGAGCTTTGCCAGATCCGCAGTCTCAAACGCAACAACCTGCCCCGTTGTAAGCGACTTCACCTGCAGGGTCGTCAATACGCCCGCCTGATCTTCGCTCAGCGCCACTAACTGCGCCGTGGTGAGTGCCTTGACTTGCGCTGTAGTCAATGAAGCAACCGCATCTGTGCTGAGCGACGCGAAGTCATCCGTTGCCACAGCAGCCAACTGCGATGTGGTCAATGCCGACACCACCGTTGAACTCAAACCACTCACTTGGTCTGTTGTCAAAGCCACCAACTGCGCTGTGGTCAATCCCTTGATTTGTCCAGTCGTCAATGCATTGAGCTGGTCTGTGCTCAACGCTTTGAATTGATCCGCAGTCAATTTTGCAATCGCGTTTGTACTGAGCGCTTGAATGTGCGAAGTACTTAGCTTCGCCAAGTCTGCTGTCTCAAACACTGAAATTTGCGTGCTCGTTAGAGCCTTCACCTGCGCCGTAGTCAGCACACCTGCTTGGTCTTCACTTAGGGCTACGACCTGGGCAGTTGTCAACGCACTGATTTGTGACGTTGTCAACGCGGCCAAGGCCTCGGTACTCAGCGTTGAGAAATCATCTGTCGCCACAGCTGAAAGTTGTACTGCGGTCAATGCAGACACTATACCTGTACTCAAACCACCCGCTTGATCCGTAGTCAGCGCAACCAATTGAGCAGTGGTCAAACCTTTGACTTGCCCTGTGGTCAAAGCATTAAGTTGATCCGTACTTAATGCCTTGAATTGGTCAATCGTCAAATTTGCAATCGCACTGGTACTCAATGCTTGGATATGAGAGGTATTCAGCTTCGCCAAGTCTGCTGTTTCTAATACAGTAATTTGTGTCGTGGTCAGTGCCTTAACTTGCACCGTGCTTAGAACGCCAGCTTGATCTTCCGTCAGGGCTACTACTTGGGCTGTCGTTAAGGCCTTGATTTGTGACGTTGTCAAGGTAGACACCACATCGGTAGAAAGGACTGCAAAATCATCCGTTGCTACAGCTGCAATTTGTGTGGTGGTCAGCGCTGACACAACCGACGAACTCAGGGCCTCAGTTTGCTCTGTGGTTAACGCAACTAACTGTTCTGTCGTGAGCGCCTTAACTTGGCCAGTGGTCAACGCATTGAGCTGATCTGTGCTGAGTGTTTTAAATTGATCTACTGTCAAGCTTGCAATTCCAGCCGTGCTCAGTGCTTGGATGTGTGTACTGCTCAACTTCGCCAGATCTGCTGTTTCAAACACAGCCAATTGCTCAGCCGTTAAGACCTTCACCTGCGCCGTAGTCAATGCACTCACTTGATCTTCGCTCAACGCAACCACTTGCGCTGTTGTTAACGCCTTCACCTGAACGACTGTTAATGCAGATACAGCATCCGTCGTCAGGGCTGCCAAATCATCCGTTGCCAATGCCGCAACATGAGCTGTTGTCAGTGCGGATACGACGCTCGAAGTTAAACCCTCAGCTTGCACTGTCGTCAGCGCCACCAATTGTGCGGTAGTGAGAGTTTTAACCTGTGACGTGGTCAGTGCATTCAGCTGGTCTGTATTGAGTGTTTTAAATTGATCTGCAGTCAGACTTGCAATCGCACCTGCACTCAATGCTTGGATGTGTGCGGTGCTTAGCTTGGCCAAGTCAGCCGTTTCAAAAACGGCCATTTGCGTGGTACTCAATGCCTTGACTTGAGCTGTAGTCAACACCCCGGCTTGGTTTTCCGTCAGCGCTACGATTTGCGCTGTGGTCAATGACTTCACTTGCGCCGTGGTCAAAGCAGCCACAGCATCTGTACTCAACGCCACGAAATTATCTGTTGCCACAGCAGCGATCTGTGCAGTGGTCAGCGCCGAAACGACTGCGGTACCCAGTGCACTCACTTGCTCAGTCGTCAAAGCCACCAGCTGTGCGGTGGTCAAGCCTTTAACTTGTGCGGTAGTCAATGCGTTAAGCTGGTCTGTGCTCAAAGTTTTAAATTGATCTGCCGTCAACTTAGAAACTGCACTTGTGCTCAAAGCTTGAATATGTGCGGTGCTCAGTTTGGCCAAGTCTGCTGTCTCAAATACGGCAACCTGCGCAGTGGTCAATGCCTTGACTTGAGCTGTGGTCATTACCCCCGCTTGATCTTCACTCAGTGCCACGATTTGGGCGCTTGTCAGCGCCTTGATCTGGGTTGTTGTCAAAGCAGCCACGACATCGGTACTGAGTGCAGCAAAGTCATCGGTTGCCACTGAAGTGAGCTGTGTCACAGACAATGCTGACACAGTCGAGGTTGACAAAGTACCTGCTTGCGCCGTTGTCAAAGCATTTAACTGTGCTGTTGTCAACGCCCTCACCTGACCTGTTGTCAGGCTGTTGATTTGGCTAGAAGACAAATTTTGAATCTGCGCTGTGGTGAATGCTGCTACATCACGCATTTCCATAGCCGCGATTTGGGCTGTGGTGATGCTGGAAATATCACCTGTCTCAATTGACGCAATTTGGTTGACTGTCAAACTGACAATTTGTGCCGTTGTTAGTTTGCTAATTTGATCTGTCGACAATGCCGCAATTTGAGCTGTTGACATCCCACCCACTTGCCCAGTGCCTAGTGCTGCAATTTGTGCCGTCATCAATGCAAAAATTTTGGTTGCATCCAAAGACGTCACAGAAGTCAAACCGCCAATTGCAGAAACAGAGATTGCCTGCAACTGATCTGTACTTAAAACATTCACCTGAGCGGTAGATAGCCCACTAAGCTCTTTGCTTGTCAACGAATTGACCTCGGACGTAGTAAGCCCTTGCAACAAAGTGTTGCTGTATTTTGAAAGGGAAAGTCCTGTGATTTTCATGATAAATCCTATTAGCAGTCTTCGCTAATCGGCATGAAACGGAAAAACTTTAGGAGAAAACGCAAAAAAGCCGGCGCTTTTACACGCCGGCTTTTAGGTGGAAGTAAAAAAGATTACTTCAACAAGCTCAACACAGATTGTGCCGATTGGTTCGCTTGCGCCAACATCGCTGTGGCGGCTTGCGAGATGATTTGCGAGCGAGCCAGGTTAGTGGTTTCTGTCGCGTAGTCAGTGTCCAAAATACGGCTGCGTGAAGCAGACATGTTTTGGTTGGCTTCAGTCAAGTTAGACACCACTGCATCCAAACGGTTTTGGACAGCACCGGCTTTGGCTTGCTCTTCACCCAAGGTGACGATTGCAGCGTCGATGGCTTTGATAGCGGTTGTTGCACCAGCGGTGGTAGACACATCGATTTCAGCAACTTTCACGCCAGCATTTGCACCGCCAAAAGTACCTTGTGTGAAGCCCAATGCTTTGAAGTTTTTGTTGTCACCTTCGCTGCCACTGTCCACAGTGAACGCTTTGTCTGAAGTCAACTGAACGCCTGCATAGTGAGTTTTAGCAGCACCAGCGGCACCTACATCCACACCCGTCAAACCCAAAGCAGCGGCACCGCCTGCACCAGTCACAGCAATCGCGATATTGCGACCATCAGCAGCAGTCAACTTCACACCGTCGCCATAAGCCTGAGCCACAACACCAGTTTCACCGGAATGCGCATTGAGCACAGACAACACATCTTCACGGGTAGAGTTGGCACCCAGCGTTGTTGTGATGGACACGCCATTCAGCTCAACCTTAGTCACCACACCAGCTGTAAAACCAGTACCAGCCACAACGTTGGCATCTGCCTTGGCGGTCACACCTGTCAAATCGGCTGCTTTGTTGATGGCTGCTGCAATCGCGATCGCGCTAGAAGCCTTGGTAGAACTAACAGCGAGAGTACCTTCATAAGAAGCTGTGTCATCTGCACCGATGGCAGCAGAAATACCCACACCATTGATGACCAACGTGTTGCCGTTCAAGACACCCGCTGTTGCATCGCTAGGCGCGGCAGCAGAGGCAAGACGTGAAGTCGTGACCACCTGCGCCTTGTCGGCTTCGTATGTACCAAAGTTCAAACCAGAAACCTTTTGACCTGACTGCACGTTGGCAACACTGCTACCCACGGTGATTGCTGAACCGTCTTTGGTGTTCAGCTCGAAAGAGCCGACATAAGTACCTGCATCAGCAAGACCCATGTGTGCATACGTTGCCGTACCAGGTGCTGCACCTAATGTGATGTTGCGGCCGTCTTCCGAGACCAAAGTGATGCCTTGGTTGTCGTCGTGCGTGTTGATGGCACGTACACCGGTACGCTCAGAAATATCGTTGATTGCTTTAGCAACAGTTTCACGGTCAATTTCTTTGTCACCAGACATGTAAAACGTAGCCGTGTCGACACCGTTCAGTGTCACCGCACCATCATCAGCCGCTGTTGCACCAGAAGCAACCGTACCAGCCACAGTTGTTTTCCCCACGGTTGCATAAACACCGCTTTGCTCTGCAACAGCGTTGATGGCTGCGGCTTTGGCAATAGCACTAGAAGCTTTCTCTGCTGAAGACAAGGTATCGCTACCAGCCAAAGAAGCACCTACCGCAACGCCGTTGAGGGTCAAAGAACCGTCTTTGAATGCAGCATTGGCAGTATCAGCAACACCAGTGGTCAAACCACCAGCAGAAGCCAAGGCAGCGCGGCTACCCAAACCGATGTCTTTGGTCTTGACAGAGCCAAAGCCGATGGTCATTGTGTCGTTGGCGTACACGCCTGTTTGCAACACCACTTTGCCAGCAGAGCCGTCCAACAACTTGATGTTGTTGTGGTTGGTCTTGGTCGCGACATCGTCGATTTGCGCTTTGAGTTGTGCAACTTCTTGTTGGATGTTGCCGCGGTCTGAATCAGACATGGCGCCGTTGGCAGCTTGCACAGACAGTTCACGCATGCGTTGCAACATGCTGGTCACTTGGCCCATCGCACCTTCGGCGGTTTGAGCCATTGAGATGCCGTCGTTGCTGTTGCGAATGGCAACTGCGAAACCACGGATTTGAGATGTCATGCGGTTGGTAATGGCCAAGCCGGCTGCATCGTCGGCTGCGCTGTTGATGCGCAAGCCAGTTGACAGGCGTTCCATGGTGGTGCCCATGGCTTTGTTCACATTGCTCAGTGAGCTTTGTGCAGTAAGCGCCTTAACGTTGGTATTGATCACTGACATGATGTTTCTCCTAAAAAGTCATCACTGAGGGTTAATGTGTTGGGAAACACGAATTTGTTCCCCTCCATGGCTGATGATTCGTCAGCTCAAAAATAAACTTGAGTGACAAATCTGAAAATTCTTTAACTGAGTTCGTTGTGAAGCATGCCTTTGAAATCCTCCATGCTGTGCGCCATACGCACCACCGCATCACTGGGGATTTGACGAACCACTTCACCCGTCTCGGCGTTCTTCACCAAAATGACCATGCCGCCCAATTTCTCATCCATCGAGAAGTTGAGGTTGCGCCCGCCATCGCGCATGAGCTGGTTGACCTTGTCTAAGGACTCTTGCAAATTGGCTTTCATCTTTTCGATGTCCACCTTGATGTCAATCGGCTTGGGCATTTGCACCTTCGGAGCTTGCTGCGAGTCAGTCTCTGAATTGGATGCAACGCGAACACCCGTGGCGGTGCTCACCTCTTGCGAAGAAAGAGCTGAAGAGACCGGCGCAGGCACAGAAACACGCGCCTGAGGAGCGATGGATGGGTGCGCAGCACCCTGCAGTTCTGTAAGCATGTGAAACCTTCCTTTCGCCTCAACCCAAGTGGGTAAGGTGTGTCGTATATGCGCTTATCGACAGGAAGGCGGCAAACTTTAGCCGCTTGATGAAAAAAAATTAGCCGCTCTTGCCCGTGAGGCTGGCCATCATGCCGTCAAAGGAGGACTTAAGGCTTGTCTTTTGACTGTTGACGCTACCCACCATGCTATCCATGGCTGCGAATTGTTTTTGGTAGCGCTTGAGCAATGAATCCATGCGAACCCCCAACTTATCTAGGTCGGCTTGGAACTTGGTGTTCTGTGTTTCGGCTGAGGTGCTCTGCGATTTCAAGATGCCATCGGCTCCCAGCATTTTGGTGAGCTTGCGCACGGCATCGCCTGCAATGCCACCAGGTGCTGGGCTGTAAATGGTCAGTCCGTTTTGGTTGCCCGAAAAGGCTTTCACCACATCGCTGTAGTTATCAGTCAGTGCTTTGTCGAGCTTGGTGCTGTCAATAGACATCACGCCAGTTTCATTGACGCTGATGCCCATTTGCCACAAAGAGCCCAGGCCTGTGCCAGGGGTGGAAGAAGGCCCCGTCACCATTTGACGCAATTGCTGCTTGAGCGAGCGCACCGTGGAGTCACCCACCAAGGTGGCCCCATAGGTATCAAAGGTTGATTTGGGGTTGGACACCTCACCCATGATGGTGTTGGCATCGTTGTAGGCTGTCACCAAGGCTGTGAGCTTGTCTTTGATGCCCGTGTTGTCGCGGCTCAAGTCCACCGTGGCAGGCGTGCTGGTGACGTCTTTCAACGTGAATGTCAAGCCCGGCACCACATCGGTCATGGTGTTGCTGGCACGCGTGAAGGTGATGCCATCGACTTTGACCTTGGCATCTGAGGCTGCTTGGTTCACAGGGTTGGTCGATTTCAAACCCAAGCCAGGCTGCACCATGACCTCATCGCCCAAACCGTAATTGACACTGAGCGAGAAATCAGACGGCGTGCCACTGGGGCCTGTGAGCATCAGCTTGTAGGGGTAAGTTGATCCATCTGCGTTGGCAACCAACGAGGCCGTGACGCCAGAGTTGGTGGCATTGATGGCATCCATCATGTGTTGCGGCGTGTCTTGACCATCGGGCAACACGATATTGGGTATAGCTTGACCACCAACACTGAGCTTGAGCGTCATGCCCAAGCCGTTGTTCACGGATGCATTGGGAGCTGGCACACCACCAGCACTGAATTTAGGGGTCAGGCTAAATGCACCCGCGCTCCCCGTATCACCCGTGAGCACAATTTGGTAAGGGTTGGCAGAGCCATCGCCGGTGTTGACCAACTTGGCAGTGACACCCTTTTTGGCTGTGTTGATGAAGTCCACCACGTTTTGAGGTGTATCGTAACCATCGGGCAATTTGATGTCTGTCGATGTGCCGCCCACCGTCAAACTGAAAGTGATGGCCTTGCCACCATTCAAGGAGGCTGTCGGCGAAGCCAAGCCTTCGGTCACCGTGCGTTGTGCCTTAGCCAACTGCAACACGTTCACGCTGTGCGAGCCTTCGACAGCCGTGGCGGCAGCGGTCACACTGAACGCCGACGTGTTGGTGTTATTGGCCACCAAAGAACTGAAGCTGTTTTGGTCTTTCAGCGCCGTCAGCGCTGTCTTGACGCCATCCAACACAAAGGACAACGCCGAGTAGCCAGAGATGCGCGATTCGTTTTTGGTGATCTTGGCCTTGATGGCGTTTTCTTGCGGCGCACGTTCCGCATCCACCAAGTTTTGAGCCAAAGCAGACACGTCCACCCCCGACCCCGCATTCAACGAGGTGATGAGTTTTTGCGCACTGGCCTTGTTAGCAGCCGCCAACGCCGCAGGCGAGCTAGCCAGCGCTGCGGATGTGGATGAACTTAATGCCGAGGTTGCGGTGGTTGCCATGCTTACTTTCTGAACTCAATCGAGGAATCGACCCAACTTTGAAAAACTGAAGTCGATCAATTCAAAAATTTGAACAAGCTCAATTGCGAAATTTTGGAGAAGCTACTCTGAGCCGCCTCTAAGGCCAATTGATCTTTGTTCATGCGAGTGATGGCTTCGGTGTAGTCCAAATCTTCCACATCTGAACGGGTGGTTTTGAGACGCAACACCACTTGGTCCAGCACGCTGGTTTGCAAATCAACCACCGTCAGATCGGCACCAATCTGGCCCAAACCTTCACTGACGCCGTTTTGCAAGGTGTCTACTTCTGAGACACCGCGTTGAATGGCGGTGTGGTCTGAATTCTTAACAGCGGTCACGAGGTCGTCTAACGACTGGAAGAAATCAACGCCTGATTTGTTGCCTTTGCCATCGTCACGAATGACGCGTGTGAACGCATCTGAGCCGGGCATGTTCATGTTGATGCGACGGTTGTCGCCCACGTTCACCTGCATGCGCGCTTGGTCGCCTTGGTATTGCACGCGACCTGACGCATCTTTACTGAAAGCTGGCGAACCCGCGCGGCTGCCAGAGAACAAATAATTGCCATTGCTGTCTTGGCTGTTGGCTAAGCTCAAAATTTGCTCGCGCAAATTGCTCATTTCAAGCGCAATGCTTTGGCGATCTTGCGCACCCACCGTGTCGTTGGCGGCTTGCACCGCCAACTCTTTGATACGCGCCATCACATCGCTGGTGTTTTTGAGCGCTGTTTCTTCGGCAGTCAAACGCACGTTGACGGACTTGAGCGTGTCTTGATGGCTTTTTTGGCGAGCCAACTCGGACTCCAAGCGCGTGACCAAAGACGCTTTATCGGGCGCATCACTGGGCTTGACGATTTGCAAACCCGTCGACAACTGCTCTTGCGTTTGGGTCAATTTGCTTTGCACGTTACCGAGTTGTTGTGTTGCACGGTCAAAGTAGAGGCCTGTCGAAATTTTCATGCTGTCTTTCCTCTATCAACGAATTTGAATGATCGAATCAAACAACTGGCCAGACACTTGGATGGCCTTGGCGCAGGCTTGATACGCCTGTTGGTAACGAATCAACGCGGCAGCCTCGTCATCCAAGTTCACGCCCGAGACTTTGTCTCGGGCAGCAATGGCTTGGTCGTTGACCACCGTCAGCGCCTGTTGCGTGATGATGGCTTGCTGCGCCAAGTTACCCACGTTGTTGATTTGATCGATGTAGGTGTTCGGAATGGTCTTGCCGTTGGCCGTGGGCTTCTTGCTCAAGTCCACCATGTCCAGCATGTTGACGTTGTTGCCCAAGCCATCAAAGTTGCCATCCACTTTGTAGCTGTCACCCACAGCAGGTGCATGGCTGAGCTTGATTTGCAAGCCATTGAATTCAACCATCGGTTCAAGCGCGGTTGGATCGTATTGGCGATCGGCCAAGACGGTGCCCGTCTTCGCATCAATGATGTTGTAACGATCTTCGGCGGTGAACTTCAAGGTCAACGATTGGCTGCGCAAGCTGTCACGCGTGTTGGACGGCTCACCACTGAAACCCACAGCCACATTGGCTGAGCCTTTGCCAGTCATGAACAACAGCAAATCGTCTGGATTGCCACCTTCTAGGTAAGCACCTGTGCGCAGACCCAACTTAGCCAAATCAGAAGGATCTCCGAACTTAGTGACAGGCGGGAACCCTGGCGTGTTTTCCACATAAGAGCCAAATGAAATGCGCACATCATGCAGCTGCGAGGGGTCTTGCAACAGTTGTTGCAAGCGGTACGCCACGCTGTAGTCGGCCGGTGCCAAGCCTAAAGCGTTGGCTGCGTATTGGCCATTCGCGTCGATGCCAGGGCCGATGGAAATATCACGCATCCCTTTGGCATCCACGGTGCTGAGCTTGAGGTCACCGTTTGGATCAATACTCGCCACAACACCCGTTTGCTTGTATTTCGCGTTGATACGCGACACCAACTCGCCGAGATTCTTAACACCGGCTTGGGGTGTCACCTCTTGTGCACCAGCCTTCAGCACAAATGTATTTTTCAAATCAGCCTCTGGCACATCACCCTTGTTGGATGAAATCACCACACGGCCCTCTTGCTCCGTGACGTAATAAGTGGTCGAGAACTTTGTCTCTATCGTGCCAGCATCTCTGACCACCTCAGGGGTAGCCCCTGTCACCACCGATTGCAATGCCACCGGTGTGACGTTTGTGCCGGTCTGACTTGAGAACACCAAACTTCCCGATTGAACGCTGATTTGCGTATCCACATTCAAACCAGCCAAGTCTTGCTGGAATTGATCGGCCATGTCGCTCAATGCGGCCAATGTATGCTGGTTTTCAGCCGCTGCATTTTCTGCATCGGTGGCCGTGGGGTCAGCCACAAACGCTTGATAAGGCCATTCAAAGGTGCGTGGTTGTCCATCCACCATCACATCCAGACGCATGGTCTGATCTGTCTTAGGCCATTGAATGCTGCTGACCACAGCACTGGAATTCAAAGCCGCCGCTAAAGCTGCAGAGGTTGGTGCCGATACAGATTTGGTGGGATATCCAAACTCCACCGAATATTGGTCCGAAGAAGACGCCAGCGCTGGCAGTGTGTACGAAGCTTCACTGAAGTTGACGCCATTGATGGTCAACGGCTTCTTGAAATCCAACTCAGCAAGGCCCACGCGCATGTCGCGCACCACCTGCACCATACGCACTTGAGCGCTGTACGTGCCAGGTTGCATATTGAGCGCATTGCCGTCGAGCGTGCTGCCGATGCGAATGGCAGAGCCTTGTGGGTTTGCAATCACCAGCTCACCGTCTTGGCCGATGCTGGCTGACAAGCCCGCAGAAGACTGGTTAATTTGAGCCACCAACTCATCGACTGTTTTGTAGCCAGAAATGGTTTGATCATTCAAACGCAACGGTTTGGTCAGTTGCAATTGTTTGATCGGTACGCGAATTTCTGAGAACGCCTCAGCCCGCACATGCGATTGCGAGACTGCACTGTTTTGAATATTCACCGTGCCAGCAATGGCATCGTCTTGCGTCGTTGGGACCAACGCAATACCTTTGATTTCACGACCAGCCGCATCGGTGATTTTGAGCTGATCGCCGCCTTCAACAATCACACTCAGATCTGCACTCCCATCTTGAGCGCGCAGTTTGTCTTGCAATGTTTTGGCCAAATCATTGAGAGGACCCATCTCAAAATTGGTCAAATCCACATCAAACGGTATGCCGCCAATGGTGGCGGTCATCGTTTTAAAACCATCCTTTGCAAAGCTTGGGCTTGCAATCGTGGCTTGCGATTGACCATTGATCCAAGCAGCGACTTGCGATGCTGGAGAACTCACCGCCACGCTGGGCGCTGTGACACCCGTGGGTGGCGTGAATGACACGCCACTGATATCTCGACCTTTGGGGTCGGTGATGATGATGTCTTGGTCGTTGTTCGCCAACTTCGCGAGCATGCCTGTACCAGAGAGGGCATTGCTCAAATTCGTGAGCAGGTCTGACATGGAGCCGCCTGCACTCACATTGAGATTGATTGGCTTATCCGCCAACATCGCTTGAAAATTGAATTGAGCGCTTGGATCTGCGCCAAGCGTCACACCAGACAAGCTGATCTGCGTGTCAGTGCGACCATTGAACTGTCCCAGCGAAACGCCATTGACCTGGATTGCACCTGCAGGGATTGAAAAGTTGGCGTTATTGATACGCCCACTTTGCAACGAGGCATTCAGAGGCAAGGGGGTGCCTGCTTGTCCAAATTGATCAAAATTTTGACCATACAACACGGTGGCTTTGGCACCGTAGAACATGTCCAAACCACGGTAGGCGTAGTCGCCACTCTTATTCAGATAAGCATCGCTATAGGTTGCATTGGCTGCAAACCCGTTTTCAATCTTTAAGAGTTGAAATTTTTCTGTCTCGCTCAACGCAGAGCCCAAGAGTTGACGGCCATCGCGTGTCAACACTTGCAATTGCTGCCCAGGCTCAGCATCGTCTAAATAAAACGTTGCCCCCACACCTGCCGACAACGATGTGACGGGGGTGTACACACGTGAACCGTCCACCTTGAAGGTGACACCTGCCGATTTGTTAGGGTTGTTCACCAGCTGTGTGTTGCTGAGCTGGGTGGCGGGCGTTGTGCCTGTGAACTTCACAGTCGCACGCGTGGTGGTGACGTTGGTGCTGCCTTCGCTCACACGGAACTGGGCCGCGGTGGCAATGCGCATGCCATCGTTCATGGCCAAATGCATGCCTGCGGCGGGGCTAGAAGCTTGGGCATCGATTGCAAACAGATCCGCGCCCATTTGTCCGTAACCATCAATTCCGTTGCGTTGAACAGTGTTGGCCTCCGTCACAAAAGTTTGTGCGAGTGCAGACAAGTTCTTTTGCGCGGGCTCTAAAACTTGACTGATGAAACTTTGGTACCCACCCAATTGCCCGCCACTGGCACTGGCCAACGACTCCGTGTTGCCATAGGGGTCCAGCACCAATTCAATCTTGCCGGGCAAGCTGGTGTCCACGCCCATTGGACGTGCCTTGATGCCATTGACCACCAAACCTTGGGTCATGGTGGTGCCCAAGCTGACGTTGACAGAACCATTGGCTGTGAACGTCACTTTGGTACGCACCAAATCAGACAACTGACGCAATGTCAAATCACGGCGGTCTAACAACTCGGCGGGTTGCCCTTCTAGGGTGGGCGACTTCGTCAAGCTTTGGTTGATCAAGGCCAATTGGCTACTCAGCGTGTTGACCTTCGCCGCCACGCTCTTGATGCCTTCACTGGTTTCTGTGGCAATCAAATTCAACTGTGAATTGAGTTCACCAAACCGAGAGGCCACGCCATCGGAAGCTCGCATGAAGCTCGTGCGCTGCACAGTCGATGCTGGATCAGCCGACAAAGCACTGGCAGCGGCAAAGAAATTGTCAAATGCAGAACTCAAGCCAATGCTTTTGTCACCCATGATGTCCATCACACGCTTGGCGTAATCGACCATGGGTTTTTGACTTGCCAAATCACTGGTGCTGTTGCGCAAATTCGATTCAGCAAACGCATCAAATTGACGTTTGATGGTTTGCAGCATGACGCCGGTACCGACATACATGCTGGCCATTTTCTTGGGCGCAGAGTCAGTCAACACCACGTCTTGGCGTGAATACCCTTCGGTGTTGACGTTGGCAATGTTGTTACTGACCGTGGTCAAGGCGCGTTGATACGCGCTAATACCGCCACTGGCGATGCCGAGCATGTCACTCATTTAGCACCTCCAGAAAAAGGCATGTTGAACTCTTTCATGCTCTTGATGCGCGCGGGTTTTTCCATCAGGATGCCTTTGGCCAAATCTGCCGCAGTAGGCAAAGCCATGGGCTCTTGCTTGGGGTTCAAAGGAATGGCTTTGCCACGGGCTTTGAGCAAAGCTTCTGTACTGGGCTGTGGCGTGCCTTGTTGTTTGACGGCACGCTCCATGAACGCGGCCACACCCAATGCGCCACGCTTGGACATTTGCAACGACACTTCTTTGTCAAACATGCCTTCAAACGTTTCCATGGCTTGTGAATGGTTGTCTTCGTCCTTCATAGGCGCATTGGCCTCGCGCATGGACTTCATCATCATTTGAATGAACAAACCTTCAAACTGTTGCGCTGATTCTTTCAACGCTTTGTCTTGGTTTTGCTGAGCCTTGCCACGCAATTCGCCCAGGCCAGAAAAGTCCATATAGGACTTCGAGGTAGAGGTGTCGATGGGGCTGCTCATGATGTCACTCGTTTAGATGATGACCAACTCAGCGCGCAAGCTGCCGGAGCTTTTCAAAGCTTCAAGAATGGCAATCAACGCAGAAGGCGTGGCGCCCACTTGGTTGACTGCATCCACAATTTGACGCAACTCAACACCGGGTTGGAACAAGAACATGGGCTTGTTCGGTTCAGCCACTTTGATGTCGGCGTTTTGCACTTCGGTGGTTTGTCCACCAGCGAGCATGTTGGGTTGTGACACTTCGTTGGTCGCAGTGATCGCCACAGAAATCGTGCCGTGCGACACAGCGGCGGCTGTGACGCGCACCGAGCGGTTAATCACCACCGTGCCTGTGCGTGAGTTGATGACCACGCGTGCAGGTGGCTCACCGGGCGTGACCTCCAAGGCCTCGACCATGCTCATGAATGCGACGCGCTGATTCAAGTCTTTAGGTGCTCGTACCGATACAGATACACCATCAATGGCTTGTGCGACGTCACCACCAAATTTTTTATTGATCGCATTGACGATAGCAGTCGTGGTGGAAAAATCGTTCTCACGGATGTTGAAGATGACGTTCTCGGCTGACTCAAATGGCGTATCCACAATGCGCTCCACAATCGCGCCACCTGGAATGCGTGCTGATGTGGGCACACCAATTTGCACCTTGGAACCTGCTGCACTGGCATCAATACCTGTGGCTGTTAACGCACCTTGCGCCAAGGCATAAATTTCACCATCGACACCACGCAAGGCCGTCATGATGAGGCTACCGCCACGCAAGTTAGAGGCTTTGCCAATGGCAGACACATTAATGTCAATGCGTTGACCGGGTTTGGCAAAACCGGGCAAATCAGCCGTCACCAAAACGGCGGCGGTGTTTTTGATGTCCACACGCGCTGCGGTGGCTGCGGTTTCAAAGTCAGTCAATGGGCCGTCAATGCGCACACCCATTTGCGCCAGCATGGCTTTCATGCTTTGTGTGGTGAAGGGCACGGAGGCGTCATCGCCCGTGCCTTGCAAGCCAACCACCAAACCGTAACCAATCAATTGGTTAGGACGTTGGGCCGCGAGTGTGGCCAAGTCTTTGACGCGGTCAGCTTGTGCAGCACCTGCAGCCAACAGGCACAGACTCGCCAACCCCACACGCAGGATGGAAGAAAAGTTTTTCATGATTAGAACGGCCAGTATTTGTGCATCAAGCTGGTACCCCAACCTGCTTTGGTGGCGTTAGCCAAATCACCTGAACCGCGGTACGCGATTTGTGCATTGGCCAAACGGCGTGATTGCACGGTGCTGTTGGGGCCCACGTCTTCAGGGCGAATGACGCCTGAAACTTGAATGACTTCCGTGCCTTCAGAGAGACCGAGTTTTTTCTCGCCACGGACCATCAAATTGCCGTTGGCCAAAATTTCAACCACCGTCACAGCGACGGAGCCAGACAAAGAGGCTTGCTGGTCTGCCTTGCCTGCGCCTTTGCTGCTGTTGTTGTTGGCGGTGACATCAATGCCATTTAAGAATGGCGACATGCTGCCAATCTTGGTGTTCATGCCCGAAGGCAACGAATTTTTAGACTCACGGCTCACGTCTGTGTTTTGTGTGCGAGCGGCTTGAGTGGCTTCATTCAACAACACGGTGATGATGTCGCCCACTTGGTAATTGCGACCACGGCCAAACCACGCATCGCTTTGGCGATTGCTGTAAATGCCGCCGGTGGCAACTTTTTGCCGGTCGCTGGCCAACGGGTACACCGGTTGGAACTCTGGCGAAGGTCGCAAGACCATGTCGACGGGTTCGGCGGCGCAACCTTGCAACAGGTAAACGATGGCGGCCAAAGCGAGAAGACGAAGAGCAATCATGGTGAACCTCGATCAGATGTTTTGGTTCAAGAACTTCAACATGCCGTCCACCGCAGAGATGGCCTTGGAGTTGATTTCGTAAGCGCGTTGGGTTTCGAT
>Ga0228702_1000533_pt1 | contig 28659 bp, 13 predicted proteins | sample McNCre217_Aug_MG_2_FD_178018 | JGI IMG/M metagenome (GOLD analysis project Ga0228702, IMG submission 178018) | Freshwater microbial communities from McNutts Creek, Athens, Georgia, United States - 20-17_Aug_MG | ecosystem: Environmental > Aquatic > Freshwater > Creek | place: USA: Georgia...
CCATGACCGTAATCAACACTAACGTGAAAGCTCTCGCATCTCAAGCTTCTTTGAGCAATGTTGAGAAACTGACTGCTACGACCATGGAGCGTCTCTCCACAGGTCTGCGCATCAACAGTGCCAAAGACGACGCTGCTGGCCTCGCCATCACCAACCGCATGACATCACAAATCCGTGGTTACGCAGTTGCCATCCGCAACAGCAACGACGGCATTTCAATGGCGCAAACTGCTGAAGGTGCCATGGGCCAAGTCAACAGCATGTTGCAACGCATGCGTGAACTGTCTGTGCAAGCTGCCAACGGTGCAATGTCAGATGCTGACCGTACCAACATCCAGCAAGAAGTAACACAGCTCAAGGCTCAAATTGACGACGTTGCTAACAAGACTAACCACAACAACATCAAATTGTTAGACGGTTCTGCAGGCAAGATCACTTTGCAAACGGGTGTTGATGCCGGTGACACCATGACCATCGGTTTTGGTTCTGTGAAGACCAAAGACATCGGTTTGGGTGCTCGTGCATCTTTGGCTTCTACTGGTACCAGCTTTAGCACGGTGACGGGTGCAGCTTCTGCAACAGCTGCCATGGCTGCTGGTGATTTGCTCTTGAACGGTGTGTCAGTCGGTGCTTCTTTGGCTGTGGATGACAAGTTGTCTTATGAAGGTAATGATTCCAGTGCGATTGCCAAGGCAGCCGCCATCAACCGTGTGTCGGCACAAAGTGGTGTGTATGCCACGGTGAATAACACCACAGTTCACGGCTCTATGATGACTGCCGCTGTGGCATCAGGAGTGATCACAATCAACGGTGTCAAAACAGCGACTGTGTACACCACAGATGACGCAGAATTGTCTCGTGCTGCTGTGGTGACTGCTATCAACAATGTCTCCAAACAAACAGGTGTCACTGCTATCAATACGCATGACGATAGCAAGGGTGTTGTTTTGGTTGCTGCTGATGGTCGTAACATCACGATTAGCGCAGATACCGCGTTGACCTCTAGTGCAACGGGCTTGGCAGCGGCTGATACTACATACACCGGTACTTATGAGTTAAACACTTTGGATGGTCGTTCGATCAATGTCGGTAGTAATGTTGACGGCAATTTGAAGATGGCTGGTCTGAATACAGGTACTTACGCAGCGGATACGGCCCAGTCGGTCACAAGCGCACGTTTGCAAGGCACTACAGCCGCACCTGGCCAGCTGTTGGGCAATACCTTGGTGATTAACAACATCGGTATCGATGCAGCCAATGCCAATGACGACACGTCGTCTTATATTGATGCCACCAATGCGGCTGGTTCATTGAAGAAAGACAGTGCCATTGCGATTGCGGCTGCCATCAACAAGAAGTCTTCGTTGACCGGTGTGACTGCCACAGCAGAACCCAACATCATCGATGGCTCCAGCTTCACAGCAGCTGCTGTGACCAGCTTCAAGATCAACGGCATCGAAGTGGTGGGTGGTACGGCATTCAACTCACGTGATGACGTGATCAATGCGGTCAACCAAAAACAAGGCCAAACCGGCGTGATTGCCGAGGCGCATGGCGACGGTATCCGACTGATTGCCCAAGATGGTCGCAACATCACCTTGGCCACAGACTCGGGCACGACCGCTAGCTCTGCTTTGGGCTTGGGTGGCAATACCGATGTGGACGCTGCATTGACTGCTGCCGCGCCAACCACTTGGTACTCCACCGTCAAACTCAGCTCTGACAAAGCATTCACGGTTGACAGCGGTTCTGAAGGCAATGATGCGAACTTTGAAACCCTAGGTTTCCACAAGGGTACTTTCGGTGGCTCTGACAACGCCCTCAAGGTAAAAGACATCGACGTGACCACCCAACAAGGTGCCACAGACGCCATCAAAGCGCTCGATGCAGCTATCACTTCGGTGTCTGCTGATCAGGCCAAGGCCGGTGCTTACCAAAACCGTTTGGACGCCGTGGTGGCCAACCTGACCGAGTCGAACCAAAACATGTCTGCGTCTCGCAGCCGTATCTTGGATACCGACTACGCGACAGAAACCAGCAACCTGGCCAAGTCGCAAATCATCTCGCAAGCAGCCACAGCCATGTTGGCGCAAGCGAACCAGTCGGCACAAAGCGTGTTGAGCCTGTTGAAGTAATTCAAACCAAGGCTTGCCCAAGCGGGCGACAAAAAAGAGGGCCATATGGCCCTCTTTTTTTGTTTATCTCTCAAGAAATGAGAGTTCGTGCCGATAAGTCAAATACCTACAGCTGCGCGCGGCTGTCTTCGCCCATTATCAGGAGTCTGACATGTCAGGTTTAACCGTTCACAAAATATCCGCCCCCACCTTGCTCAAAGCTGCCGCTGCACCAGCGGTGGCGTATGAGGACATGACAGATGCCGATGTGTTGGCTTTGGGCAAAAGTTTGGCCGACGTGAGCGCAGACAATCTTGCCAAAATTGCACCCGAAGCCTTGGCTGGCATGTCGATCAGCCAGGCCAAGTCGCTCAAGGTCAACCAAATCAAAGCCTTGACCTCTGACCAAATTGGCGCGTTGACAGCAGGGCAGCTGAACGGTTTTTCTGCAGGGCAAATGGGTGCGTTTTCAGCGAAACAAATCAATGCGTTGACGTCAACCCAAATTCAAGACATGAATGCCGCACAAGTTGCGGCTTTCAAGCTCGACAAGACGAGCGAAGATCAGGTGTCGTCAGACGTGCTGGGGGCTTTGAACACAGCGCAAATTCAAGCTTTGACCACCGATCAAATGATGAATTTGATCGATGCACAAATTCAAGCCTTGAGCGATACGCAAGTGAGCGCGCTCAAGGCCACGCAATTGACAGCCAGCGCGGGGGGCTCTTACTTTAATGTGGCCGCTTTCAGCGCCAGTCAAGTAACGGCTTTGAGCAGTACGCAGCTGGGTGCTTTGAAAACCGACCAGTTGAAAACACTGGGCGAAGATCAAATTGTGGCTATTGGGTCGAGTGACATCAAAGGACTGAGTGCCGCGCAGGTGGGTGCGTTGTCCGCCCAACAGGTGGGCTATCTGGACGCTGATGAGGTGGGCGCTTTGAGTGCAACCCAAATCGCGGCCATTTCAACCGATGCGGTAGCGGGCTTGTCACCTGATCAGCTGGGTGCGTTTTCTTCCAAGCAAACCCAAGCCTTGAGCGATGCTCAAATCGCCCAGCTCGGCCAAGATCAATTGCAAGGCATGAAGGTGCAAGACCTGAGCACCAAACAAATTTCTGCCATCAAGAGCTCGCAAATCGCCATGTTCGACCCGACCCAAGTGGCGGCGTTCACGGTAGACCAAATCAAGGCATTGAAAGTGCCGCAGTTGCAGGCGTTCACCGCCGACCAAGTGTCGGCCATGACCGTGGGCGACAACTCGCAAATTGCAACGTTGAGTGACAAGCAAATTGCAGGCTTGAAAGATACGCAAATTGCAGGTCTGACAGCAGCGCAGCTCGGTGCGTTTAGTGCGGTTCAGGTGGGCGCACTGAGTGCCAAACAAATCAATCTGCTTAACGAAGAGCAGATGAATGGTTTGGGTGAAGACCAAATCAAGGCGTTGACCAAAGTGCAAATGACGGGCATTGACGCCGACCATTTGGGCATGTTGACCACGACACAATTTGACAACTTGAAGACCACCAAAGTGCTGGCTTCGGTGCGTGCCTCTGAAATTAAGGGTATCTCAGACGACAACATTGCAGGCTTGGGCGAAGATGCTGCCCAGCTCACCGCCGCGCAAGTAGCGGGATTGCAAACCAGTCAAATCACGTCCTTGACCAATGACAGCTTTAAAGCCATGTCGGCGGCCCAGATTGGGGCCATCACGGCGGGGCAGGCCGAAAACTTGGCGGCTGCACAGTTGAGCGATTTGACCGACAAACAAATTCAGGCGTTCAAGACTACGGCACTGCAAAAGTTTCAAACCGACGTGATTGAAACTATGAGCACGGGGGGCGATGCGTCGTCCTTGCAAGTCAATTTGTTCAGCGCTGGGCAGTGGGCTGCCTTGGGTACGGATCAAATTCAAGCTTTGAAGAATGTTGAAAATTTAAACACCAACAGTATCAAATCTTTGAAGGCCACACAGCTCAACAATATGCTGGACACCCAGGTGGGTGCGTTGACAGGCGACCAGTTGACCGCCTTTGCAGCTCCACAATTGGCCGCACTCAATGCCACCTTTGTGTCAGAAATCAGCACCGATGCCATCAGCAAATTGACGGCTACCCAATTCAAGAGTTTGACCCCCGACGCGCTCACAGGACTCACCGCTGCCCAAGTGGGCGCACTCGACACGTCGGTGTTTGGTGTGATGACCAAGGCACAAGCCGAAGTGTTGACGGGGGAGCAAGTGGCAGGGATCACTGCAGAGCAAGTGGCCTTGATCAAGCCTGATGCTTTAAAAGGTTTCACCACCGAAGACCAGCTTAGTCAATTGAACGTTGCCGGTTTGGGGAAGGCGCAAATGGCCTCGCTCACGGGCGATCAACTCAGCCTGATGGGGGCAGACCAAGTGGCCAATTTGTCGGCCGATCAAATTGCTGCCATCAGCACCTCGGCCATCGTCAAAATGACTGCCGATGAAGTGGCTGCTTTGAAAACAGGTGACAACAGCAGCGTGAACCAAATGGCAGCGCTGACCACGGCGCAAATTTCAGCCATTGCGGGGGCCACAGCCCAAAATGCGGCATGGCTTGGCGCGTTGAGCGAAACACAAATCTCTGCGATGGATGGTAAAGACTTGGCGGCCTTGGGTAAGAACGGTTTGAACTTATTGAGCGCAGAACAGTTTGTGGCCATGTCGGGCGATCAAGTCAAAGCTTTGAGTACCACACAGATCAACGGTTTGTCCGATGGTTTGGTCAAAGCCATGGGCGAGGAAGAAATTCATGCCTTGACGGGCGCTCAGATCAAGAGTCTGACCATCGACGAAATTCAGCAGTTCGACCCAGAGCAAATTGCGCTTTTTACCGACACACAAATTCCGCAGCTTTCTGCACAGCAAATCGGTGCCTTGAGTGCCGATCAAGTGGCGGTGATGAGCAAAGAGCAATTTGCCGCGATGACTAACGCACAAGTGGGTGCTTTGACGTCGGACCAAGCCCCTGGCTTTACCGTTGATCAAATCACCGCCTTGAATACCAAGCAGCTGACCGCGCTGACCTCGGGTTCCTCGGGTGTGGTTGCGCATTTGGACGCAGACATTGTGGTTGCCTTGAGCACCACCAGCGGCAGCGATACCGAACCCAAAATCAACGCCTTCAAGGCGGATCAATGGACGAGTTTGACCACAGACCAAATCAAATCATTGGTGGATGTGGACAAAATTTCAAACAAAAACATCGCTTCGTTGTCCACCACCCAGCTCAACGATTTGGAATCCACGCAAGTGGCCAAATTGACCGAGGTGCAAGTGGGGAAATTGACGGTCACGCAAATCAACCCCTCATCAGGGAACAAGCTGTCGGACGACTTCTTTGCCGCCATCAGCACCGATGCCATCAAAGGTTTGACAGCCGCGCAGTTCAAGGCCATGACCGATACGGCCGTGGGCGCTTTGACGGTGGACCAAGTACCCAACTTGAAGAAGGAGTTGTTGGCCGCTTTGAGTCAGGCCCAAACCGAAAAGCTCACGAGCGCACAACTGACGGCGCTCAAGCCCGAGCAAACCCAAGCCATCAAGACCGATCAAATTGCATTGCTCGCCGGTGATCAGTTGACCGGCCTGAATGTGACCGACTTGACGACCAAACAAGTGACGGCTTTGACCCAAAGTCAGATCACAGGTTTGGGGGCAGATCAAATTGCCAAATTCAGCGCAGAACAAATCAAAGCCATCTCTGAAGATGGCGTCAAAGGTTTGACGGCGGATGAAATTGGACAAATCGCAGCCGACAAGATGGCCTCGATCACGGCCAAGCAAATCGTGTCGATGGCAGCGCAGAGTACCAGCACCGACGTGTTTGCCGCGTTCAGCGCCGACCAGGTGAAAGGCTTGGATACGAAAGTCATTAAGGCGTTGAGCGCTACGGACCTCAACAAATTCACGACGGCCTCGTTCCTCCTTTCTGATACGCAAATTGGCGTGTTGACCGCTTCGCAGGTCAATGGCTTGGACGCAGACCATGTGAACGCCTTGGCCGTTGACAAGTTAAGTGCCAAGCTCATCAAAGCCTTGGGTGACTCAAGCGCTGCTTTGGCCAAGATCAATAACACCAATGCCGCCAAATTGACGGGCGATCAGCTCAAAGTGATGACGGCTGGACAATTCAAACAGCTCACAGACCCCAGCAAACTGGATACGACTGCCGTGGGCAGTATCACGCCGACTCAGTTGAAGGCGTTGGCGAGTGCGGACACAGGTTGGGGTATTGGTGACACCGCTGGCATTCGTGCCAAGTTTGGGGACGCTATTTCAGATGCGTTCACCGATGCACAAACCGCCAAGCTCAGCCCTGCCGAACTGGTGGCTTTGCAGCCCAAAATGAAACCTGTGCTGGGTACTATTCCCACAGACGGCGCGGTGGCTGATACCAGCGCAGTTGATACCTCGTTTGCAGACGTGACGGGAACACTTACCGCGGCTGACACGAAAGACACCCCTACCACGACGGGCTTTACCTTCAAGCTCACAGGCAGCAGCACCACCCGAGACGCCACGATTTCTGGCGAAGGCTTTACCTTGTCCAAGGCGGGCACTTACGGCACGCTGTACATGAAGACCTCGGGCGAATACAAGTACGTGGCAAATGCCGCAGTGGTCGATGCGCTGACAGCCGCTGACACCGATAAGAAGGATGAGTTCACCGTCGTAGCGTCGATGCGCGGTGTCGACTCCGAAGCAGGCACGCTCACCATCAACGTGACAGGTGAAGACGAAGTAACAAGTTAATAAACGTTCAGCACCTCAAAGCGGCAAAAAATTGCCGCTTTGATCGCTTATTTCAGTTCTCCGGACTGCGTCCGATACACAGGTTACAGAAATGTAACTTGTGCATTTGCACGCACCTGAGAGAACGCTATGACCATCAACATCAGCCTAGGATCTTCTGGCTCATTCAGCCAATACAGCCTGAGCTCGGCTGCGCCTGCATTTAGCACGACAACCGACGTTTCTGCGTTTACTTCAGATCAAATCAAGGCGTTGACGGTGGCCCAAGTGGCCAACCTGACGACTTCGCAAGTGGCAGCGATTGCTACAGACGCGTTGCCTGGATTGACCAACAAACAAATTCAAAGTCTGAGCACTCGCAATGTGGCCGCCCTGACCACCGAGCAGGTGGCCGCCCTCAGCACCTCGCAGCTCAATGCCATGTCGGGCGGGCAGCTCAACAACCTGACCAGTGCCCAGGTCAATGCGTTGACCTCAGATCAACTACCCGCCTTGCGCGCCTCGGGTGTTGCGGCTTTGAACACGCAACGCATGGCCACCGTCAGTACCACGCAAATTGCAGGGCTGACCACCAAACAAATCCAAGCCTTGACGACCGATCAGATGGTGAGCTTGATTGACTCCCAAATCGCGGCCATGGGCAACGATCAAGTTGCCAGCCTCAAAGCCAATCAACTGAGGGCTATTGAAACCCGTGACATTCAGGGATTGACCACGGGGCAAGTGGTGGCCTTGGGCACAGCCCAAATGGCGGCCCTGACCACCAGCCAGGTGACCGCGTTGAGCACGGCCCAAATTGCCGCCATTGAAACGGCTGACTTGGCCGCCATGACCTCGGCCCAAGTGGCCGCGCTGTCGTCCACCCAAGTGCAAGCGCTGACCACCGACCAAGTGGCGGCGTTGACGCCTTCGCAAGTGTCGGCGCTCAACACAGCAGCCACGGCGGCGCTGACCACAGACCAAGTCAAGGCGCTGACGGCGGTTCAAATCAAGAGCTTCAAAGACATCCAGATTCCTGCGTTGAGTAACACGCAAATCAACGCCATGAGCGGGGATCAATTTGCTAGCTTTACCTCGCACCAAATTGCGGGGTTGCGTACCGCCGACGTGGCGGCTTTGTCCACCGACATCATTGCCGCGTTCACTTCGGGCCAAATCAGCAGCCTGACCAGCGGCCAAATTCGTGCGCTGACCACGAGCCAAGTGGTGGCCATCGAAACCATTGACTTGGCCGCGCTCAAAAGCGATCAACTGCGTGCCCTGACCAACGCACAACTGCAAGCCTTGACCACCGACCAAGTGGTGGCCTTGCAAACCAAACAGGTGCAGGGTTTATCGACCGCCCAAGCCTTGGTTTTGACCACCGATCAGGTGGCTGCGTTGACGTCTGACCAGCTCAAGGCGCTGACCACTGCGCAATTGACGGCCATGGGCACGGCGCAGTTTGCCGCGTTGACCAGCGATCAGGTGAGTGCTTTCAAGAACAACCAAATTGCAGCGTTTGAAATCAGCGACTTACAAGCCTTGGGCACGGGGCAAGTGGCCGCACTGACCAACACACAAGTGCAAAACCTGACCACCGCGCAGGTGGCCGCGCTGACCACCGACCAGGTGAGTGCTTTGGAAACCGCCGACGTGGCTGCTCTCAGCAAGGTGCAATTGCAGGCGTTGACTACCGCCCAAACCGTGGCGTTGAAAACTGAGCAAGTGGCCGCTTTGCGGCCTGTCCAAGTGAGCAGCTTGAGTTTGCAAAGTGTGGCAGCCCTGAGCACCGACCAAGTGGCTGCACTCAGCACTACGCAAGTGCTGGCCTTGGGCACAGCCCAAGTGGCGGCTTTAACCAGCGATCAATGGGCCGCTGCCACTACCGACCAAGTGGCCGGTCTGAAGGTTTCGCAGTTGGCCGCCATAGAGGTGGCCGACTTGCCTGGCTTGAGCGCCGATCACATGGGCGCTTTGCTGCGCGGCCAAGTCACGGCTTTCACCACTGATCAAATTCAAGCTCTGAGCACCACGCAAATGGCCGCCATGAGCGCCGATGCGTTCAGTGCCCTGAGCGTCAACCAGGTGCGAGCCTTGACCACCGCACAGGTGGCTGCTTTGACCACCGACCAAGTGGCCGCCATGAGCAACGCCCAAGTCGCGGCCTTGACCACCGATGCCATCAAAGCCTTGACCACCGATGCCGTGGTCGCTTTGACCACCGGCCAAGTCAAGAGCCTGACCACGCAGCAAGTGAGCAGCTTGACCGCGACCCAAATCGCCGCCATCGAAACCGCCGATGTGCAAGTGCTCAACAGCAACCAGTTGGTCGCCTTGACCACCAGCCAGGCGCAGGCGCTAACCACCGATCAGTTGGTAGCGCTCTCCGCACGCCAAGTGGCCTCGATGGAGACTGCCGATGTGGCCGCCCTGAGCACCGACCAGTTGGTGAGTCTGACTTCGGGACAGGTAGCCGCTTTGACCACCAATCAATTCAGTCACATGACCACGGCGCAAGTGGCTGCCTTGACCACCGATCAACTGGTGAAAGTCAGCACCCAAGACTTGACTGCCTTGACCACCGACCAAGTGCGTGCCTTGACCACCGATCAAATCGGTGCTTTGCTGACTAACCAAGTGCGCTCGCTCAAGCCCGCCCATATCAGTGCTTTGAGTTCGGACCAAATGGCAGGTTTCGGCACCACCCAAGTGGCTGCGTTCACGGTGGATCAAACCAAGGCTTTGGGCTCGGTTCAAATTGCTGGCCTGAGTACCACTCAAGTGGCCGCCATCAACAACAAAGATCTGGCCGCCATGTCGTATGCGCAAGTCAACATGTTCAGCACCGATCAAATTGCGGCCTTGGGCAATGGCCAAGTCTCGGCCATGAGAGCGATGCAAGTTGCCAATCTGAATGTGGACTTGTTCACCGCCTTGACCACCTCGCAAATTCCGGCCCTGACCACAGGGCAGTCCGTGAACTTGGCGACGCGACAAATTGCCGCCATGAGCACCGACCAGTTGGCCGCTTTGACCACCGCCGATTTGGCCGTGTTCACCGGATCGCAAATTCGTGCGTTCACGCCCGAGCAAGTGTCTTTGCTGTCCACCAACCAAATTGAGGGCATGCAGCGCGGGCAGTTCAGCAGCTTGACGTCTGAGCAACTGACCGCCTTGAGCACGGCACAAATTTCAGCCATTCAAGTGTTTGATATGGGCGGCTTCAGCGCCATGCAAATCAACGCCCTGAGCACAGACCAAGTGCAAGCCTTGCGCACACAGCAAGTGGCCGCGTTGACACAACTTCAATTGTCGGCTTTGAGTGAAGAACAAGTCACCAGCCTGACCACGGCGCAAATCCAAGCCATCACCCCACAAACATTGCCGGCGCTAACCACACGCCAAACCGCCGCTTTGACAACCGAACAAGTCTCCAAGCTGACCACGGCGCAAATGGCTGCCTTGACCACCGATAGCGTGGCCGCTTTGTTGACCGAGCAACTGGCTGCTTTGTCCACCACCCAAGTTCAAGCCTTGCAGCAGCAGCAAGTGGCAGCCCTGCGTACTGCGCAGTTGGTGAGCTTGAGTACCGACCAAGTTCGCGCCTTGGACACCCAAGACGTTGTAGCTTTGACAGCCAACCAAGTGAGCGCCATGAGCGCTGACCAGCTCAACGCCATGAGCAGCGCGCAGTTGGGCGCGGTCGAGGCACGCGATGTGGCGGCGATGACCACCGAGCAAGTTGCAGCCTTGTCCACAGGACAAATTGCAGCCATGACCTCCTTGCAAATGGCCGCTTTGTTGACCGATCAAGTGTCTGCATTGACCACCGATCAAGTGGCTGCCATCGAAACGCGTGACATTTCTGCGTTGGGTACCAACCAAATCGTGGCCTTGGGCTCCGCTCAGCTGGGGGCTATGGGTACGGCACAGCTGCGTGCGCTTCAGGTGTCGCAGTTGACAGCCATGACCAGCGACCAAGTGTCTGTGCTCTCGAGCACCCAGCTCAATGCCTTGACCACGCAGCAATGGACATCGTTGACCAGTGATCAATTGCAGGCGTTGACCACCGCGCAAGTGGCGAACCTGAGTACCGCGCAGGTCAATGTCTTGACCACACGCATGGTGGCGGCCTTGACGACCGATCAAGTCAGCGCCATCACCAGCACCAATGTGGCGGCCTTGACCACCACCAACATTGCAGCCCTGAGCACCGACCAGGTGGGTGTGATGACCACCGCCCAGCTGGCTGCCCTGACCACGCAACAAGTGATGGCACTGGAGACGCAAGATTTGCGTGCGCTCAACACCGAACAAGTGGGCGCGTTGACCACCACCCAAGTGCCCAAACTCACCACCTCACAACTCAATGCCTTGACGAGCGATCAGCTGGCGAGCCTGAGCACGACACAGGTGGGTAGCCTGAGCACAACGCAAATGCAGTCGCTCACACATGCCCATGTGGCCGATTTGACACCGCAGCAAATTGCGGCGTTGAGCTCTACACAGTTGCGTGCGTTGACCTCTGACCAATACGGGGTGTTGTCCGATGAGCAAGTGCAGGCGTTGAGCACCAGTCAAGTGGCAGCGCTGGAGTCGGGCGATGTGGCAGGCTTTACCTCCAGCCAAGTGGCGGCCTTGACCAGTACCCAATTGGGGGCCCTGAGCACCGTCCACGTGACGGCTTTGGGCACGGCAGCCTTGCAGGGCTTGAGCGCTGATTTGGTGGGCCAGTTGAGCACCGCACAGTTGACCGCCTTGAGCAGCACCCAGCTCAACAGTTTGAGTGATGACCAGTTTGCAGGCTTGACCACCGCGCAAGTGGCCGCTTGGAGCACCGCGCAAGTCGCCAGCCTGAGCAGCGCACACCTGAACGCGCTGACTGACGCCCAGCTACAAGCGCTCACCAGCGCACAGGTGCAAGCCTTGCCAACGGCGAGCTTGACGGCTTTGAGCACACACCAAGTTGCAGGTTTGACCTCTGAGCAAGTGACGGCCCTGAGCACCGAGCAAGCGGCCAGTTTGTTGAGCGATCAAATCACCGCCTTGAGCAGCACCCAGCTGGGCGGATTGGAGACTCAAGATTTGGCCGTGTTGAGCACCGAGCAAGTGCGTGCCTTGTCGCAAGATCAGGTTCAAGCCTTGTCCACCGATCAGGTAGTGGCACTGACCACCGTACAGGTCGGCGGGATGAGCAACAACCAAGTGGGTGCTTTGTTGTCCGAGCAAATTGCCGCCATGAGCACCGATCAGTTGGCAGCTTGGAGCACGGCACAAATTGCAGCCATCAGCACGCAGGCGGTGGAAGGTTTGTCCAGCACAGACATGGCCGCCTTGTCCACCGCGCAGCTGGCTGCCTTGGGCACCAGCCAGGTGGCCGCTTTGTCGGCGGACCAAATGCAAGCCATCACCGTGGCGGCCATGCCTTCGCTGACCACCACACAGGTGGCCAACTTGAGCGACACCCAGTTGGGCGCCTTGTCGGCCCAACAACTCGGGGCGTTGACCAGCACGCAGTTTGGTGCACTCAGCAGCTCGCAACTGAGCAGCTTGTCCAACGCCAGCGTGGCCGCTTTGACTACGGCACATTTGGCCGCCTTGACCACGGATCAGTTGCAAGGGTTCAGCAATGATCAGATGGCGGCACTCGAAGAGGTTGATTTGAACGCCATGAGCACGCAGGTCATCACGGGCATGTCCACCGCGCAGGTGGCGGCTTTGAGTTCGAGCCAAGTGGCAGGTCTGTCCACCGCTTTGTTGTCGGCCATGACCACCGAGCAAGTCGGCGCTTTGGAGACGGATGACATGGCGGCTTTGAGCAGTGCACAAGTTCATGCTTTGAGCGATGCTCAGTTGGCTGCGATTGACACCAACCATCTGCAAGCCCTCAGCACCATGGGCTTGGCGGGTTTGAGCACTAGCCAAGTTCAGGGTTTGTCAACTTTGCAAATCTCGGCCTTAACGGCTGACCAAGTGCTGCATTTGAGCAATGTCCAAGTGAGCGCTTTGCAACCCACCCAAGTGTCTAGTCTGGCAACGGATGCGGTGGCAGCGTTGACATCCTCACAAGTGCGCGCCTTGACCACTGACCAAGTGCAGGCGTTGACCTTGCAGCAAATGCCCAGTCTGACGGTGGAAGATGTCAGCGCTTTGCGCACCTCGCAGGTGATGGCCTTGAGCAGCGAGCAACTGTCGGCTTTGTCGGGCTCGCAAGTGGCTGCTTTCACCTCGACCCAAATTGGGGTGATGAGTGCCGAGCAAAAAACGGTTTTAGGCTTGTGATTGAAGCCGTTGAATGAGTTGCTGCTCTAGGCTCTTGACCAGTCGCTCAGGGGCTGATTGCCGCTGTGGGGCCATGTGTGCCATTTGCTGCTTGAGCGAGGTCAGACGCGCGGGCTGCCTGACCAGGTCGACCACGCGCGCCTCGTAGTCTGCGAGGCTGTGGGTGATGAGCTCATCCAGCCCCGCACCATGCAACATGCTGCCTGCCATGCGCGAGATAAAGGTGTGGCCGCTGTAAGTGACGAGGGGTAGGTTGGCGTCCAGCACATCGCGGGCGGTCGATCCTGCGTTGTAGGGGAAGGTGTCTAGGTACACATCGGCCAAACACAAACGGGCGCGGTATTCGGCGTGGTTGCAGCGTTGGGCAAAGACGATGCGGCTTTCCAAACCCTGTTGCTGCGCGTGTTGCTTCAGGTTGTGGGTGGCCCATGGGTTGTCGTCGAGCAACCACAGCACGCTGCGGGGCGTTTGTTGCAAGATGCGCATCCAGCAAGCAAACATGTCGGGCGTGATTTTGTAGATATTGTTGAAGCAGGCCATGACCACGGCATCTTCAGCCAGTCCTAAGTTTTGGCGCTGGACGCTCTCGACCGGGTTCACCGTTTCGTGGTGCAGTGGAATGACCGATCCATCCACGTAAAGCGGTGTTTCGCTGAAGTAGGGTGTGAGCGCGGGGGGCAGGGCAAAGTTGTCGGTGATGACAAAGTCAATCCACGGCATGGCGGTGGTGCCAATGAACCCGAGGTACGTGCCCTGATGCGGCGCAGGACGCAAGGCCAAGATGCCAGGGCGTGCGCCAGAGCTCAAGCCGTGCAAGTCGATCAGCACATCGATTTCGTGCGACAAGATCAGTTGCGCCACTTGCGCGTCTGACAAGGCACGGACGTCCATGACGTGATCAAACGCCTGCATGAGCCGTGTGCGGTAGGCGGTGTGGTCTTCGGGGCTGAAGTCAAAGGCGTAGATGTCAAACTTTTCGCGGTCATGCGCCTCGATCAAATCGGCCATTAACAAGCCCACGGCGTGGGTACACAAATCGCCAGACAAATAGCCAATGCGAATTTTGGGGTGCTGATAGCGTTTGCCCGCTGACAAATTGTTTTCAGTCAGTTGGTATTTGCGTTTCAAAAACGACTGCGCCGACAACCACTGCATGGCCGGGTCGTCGGTGTGGGCTAGCATGGCCAAGGGCGATGTGGCGCCCAACAGCATATTCACGCTGACTTGGGGCAAGGTGTTCAAGACGGGCCACTTGCATTGCTTTTGACGCAGGTGAACATAGTGTTGCAAGGCGTCGGGTTGTTTGGGCGAGATGTTCAAGCTCTGCACCAAGGCGTTTTCTGCCGCATCGTATTGTTTGCGTGTTTCCAGCAAGCGCCCGATGTGGTTGAGCGCGAATACATGCAAATCCTGGCTGGCTTTGTCGCCCAGCGCGGTGACTTGTTGCCACTGTGCCAGCGCTTCGTCAAAGTTGCCTTTGCGCTCGGCCATGAGGCCTAGGTTGATTTTGGCTTGTGCCAGATCGGGGTTGAGCACCAAGCACTGGCGGTAGGCGGCTTCGGCGGCGGCTGTTTCGCCTTGTTCGGCGAGCAACACCCCCCAGTTGAAGAGGGCGGCAAATTTGTTGGGCGTTTGTGTGCAGGCGATCCAGATTTTGTAAAGCGTTTGAGCCTGTGCACTCAATCCTTGGCTTTGCAGTTGGTTGGCACACTGAATCAAATCGCTCAAAGGCATGAGGCCCGATTGGGCTTGCAACATCCAGTCGTTGATGCGTTGTTCGGTCGATGTCATGTCTGTTTCTTGGTGGACAACTGTTGGGCGATAGCTGACAGAACCGCTGACCAGTCGCCCACGCGGTGTTGGCGAAACAAGGTCACGCTGTCGTACCAGACGGAATCATCGCGGTGGAGCAGCCACCGCCAATCGGGACTGAAGGGCAGCATGACCCAGGTCGGTACGCCCAGTGCTCCGCTCAGGTGGGCGATGCTGGTGTCCACGGTGATGATCACATTCATGTGTTGGCAAATCGCGGCGGTGTCTGAAAAATCTTCGATGTCATCTGACAGCACGGTGAGCTGGGGATGTGTGGGGGCAGGGTGCGCTGGGTCGTGTTTTTGGATCGAGAAGTACGTGATGTCGCTGGGCAAGGCTGCCATGAGTGGCTCCAACGCTAGGCTTCGGTTATGGTCGTTTTTGTGGTCGGGGTTGCCGCTCCACGCCAGACCGACTTTGAGCCCATGGGTGTGACCCAGCCATGCCCATTTTTTTTGATTGGCGTGGGGCGCAGACAAATAAGGTTGCGTAAAGGGTACGTGGTCTGGCGTGGTGTTGAACAAACCTGCCAAACTCATCAAAGGGGTGTAGCAGTTGACCGACGCGAGTTCAATTTGTTCGCCGGGGGACAACAGCTGAACGTTGGGAAATGCGTGTTGGAACAAGGCTTGAAGCGGCCTTGGGCAAGCCAGCCTCACATGTGCGCCCGCATCGTGTAACAGAGGCAGGTAGCGCGAAAACTGAATGGAGTCGCCAAAACCTTGTTCGCATTCCACCAAAATGCGTTGGCCGTGCAAGTCTTGCCCCTGCCAGCGGGGCAGGGTGGTGTGTTCGCGTAACGCGGTGTCTAAGGTCAGGCGGCGTTCAAACAGTTCAAAGCCTTCGGGCCACACACCTTTGACCAACAAAGCCTGCGACAGCTTGAACAGTACATCGTTGGCTTCTAAGCCGCGAAGCTCGATGGCGGCCATGTAGTGGGTGATGGCCTCGTTGATTTGGTTGATGGCTTTGTGGGCATCGGCCAGACTGACATGGGCTTTCCAGTGTCCGGGGTTTTGCTGCACGCACGCGTTGTAGCAGCGAATGGCCTCGGGCAGATTGTGATTTTTGACATGGCATAGCCCCAAGTTGAACCAGGTTTCGTCGTCTTGGGTTTGGAGGGTTAGTGTTTTTTCAAAGGCTTGGATGGCTTGGGAGTAATCGCCCAAATCAAAGTAGCAGATCCCCAAAATTTGCCATGCTTGTGCGTTCCGCCCCGACTTGGCGACATAGCTTGCCAAGTGTTGAGCGGCTTGCTGGGGCTTGCCTTGTGAGTAAGCCGTCACGCCCTTGAGGTAGAGCTGGTTCAGCATGACTCGGTGAGGGTTTTGGAAATTTGCGCCACCACACTTGCCCAGTCGCCCGGTTGGGGTTGACGGAACAAGTGCACCGACGGATACCACGGGCTGTCTGTGCGATGGAGCAACCAGCGAAAATCAGGCGAGAAGGGCAGCATGAGCCATGTGGGCCGACCCAGCGCGGCAGACAAATGTGCCACCGAGGTGTCCACGGTGATGAGCAAATCCAGTTGGTCGAGCAAGCCCGCGGTTTCGTGCAGGCTGCTGAGTTCGGTACGCCAGTCTTTGAGCGGGGTGTGGGGCAGCAGCGCTTGGTCGGCTGGGCGGATTTCGGTTTGCAGAATGTGCCAGTCCACATCTAGGCTGAACAAGGGCTGCAACTGCGCGAGCGACATGCTGCGGTTGTGGTCATTCACATGAACGGGGTTGCCAGACCAGGTGATGCCCACTTGCAGTTTGGACTTGTCAGCAAAGCGAGCGGCCCATTGGGCCGCAATGTCGGTCTTGGGCGCGATGTAGCGGTCGGCGCAAGGAATGCTGTTCAGGTCTGTTTTGAAAATGCCCAGCAAACTCATCAAGGGCACATGAAAGTCGTGATGCGGCAAGTCGGTGGCTGACACCAGCGAAGAGACCACATGAATGTCGGGGTGCATAGACCGCATGATGTCCACCAAAGCCGGTGCCACAGGCATGAGTACATGGGCCCCCATGCCTTTCAAAATCAGGGCGTAGCGGCCAAATTGAATTTGATCGCCCAAGCCTTGCTCGGGGCAAATCAAGATGGTTTTGCCCTCAATGCTTTCTGTGCCGCGCCAACGTGGGCTCACCATGCGAGGGGTGTTTGCCATGAAGTTTTTGGTTTCGAACCGCGCTTCGTAGCAGGCCCAGCCCTCTTCAAACTCTTCGTTGAGCAACAGGTCAAACGACATGTTGTACACATACTCCGGGTTGTGGGGGTCCAGGGCAATAGCCTGGTGCAAATCGGCAATGCTGGCTTTGAGTTGGTTCAACCCACGGTGCGCGTTGCTGCGAATCAGGTAGGCGGTGGCCCCCTTAGGGTCCAGACTCAGTGCACGGGTGGTGGCCTCGATGGCTTCGGTGTAGTGGCCCAAACGCACCAGAATGCGCCCTAGGCGTGAGAGAGAGAGAGCTCTGTTGGGTTGCAGCGCAATGGCGGCACGAATGCTCAACAGCGCGTCATCAAACAGTTGCAGCTCGGTTTGGGCTTCGGCCAGGTTTTCAAATGCCTCGACCAACTTTGGGTTGAGTTGTAGTGCTTGGCTGTAGCTGCTGGCGGCTTGCAGCAGTTGTTTGTTTTGGTGGTGGGCTACACCTTTGCAGTAGTGCAGGTGGGCATCGCGGGGAAATTGTTGCAGTGCTTTGGTGTAGCAGTTACTCGCTTGCCCAAACTGCTTGGCTTGCATCAAGGCAGCGCCGCGCTTAAGCCAGCCTTCTTTGGCGCTGTGTGGTGAAAGACGGGCGTTGGCAAGCATGTCGGATTCCTGACATAGTGAAACGATGTCTTGTGTAACAGCAAGGGGTGTGCCATGGATTGGTTTTTGTGGGTTTAACATCCGTTAGCATTGAACCCGTCTGCAAAATGCCCCACAGTCGGTTAGCGATAAGGTGATTTGCATACTTTCATATCAAAGCTGAAGGGCCAAGAACGCACCATATGAGCCAAGTGACCTTTTTGATTTTTACAGGGCACAACGACAGGGCGGTTGTGGCGCTGTGTCGGTTTTTCTCTCTTCAGAAAATCTCTTTTGTTTTGGTCGCTTCTGCAGATGAGAATCCTGCGTTCACGGCGCCTTGGCAGGACAAGATTATTTTCAAGCGTTCGCACAAAGTGGTGGACATTGCGCTTTTCCAAGCGGTGATGCAGGCATATCAAAGCAGTCGTGTGACGGACTCAGAACTGGTTTACTGTCCCACGACGGAATTTATCAACGAATTTGTGTTGCAGCATCGCACAGCACTAGAGAGCGTGGGCATCAAAATTCCGTTACCTTCAAAAGAGGTGTATGACCGTTTGACGAACAAAGCAAGCAGCATTGAGTTTACTGCGTCCGCTATCGGCATCTCGGCTCCACCTTTGCTTGATTGGTCTGCGCTGCATGTGCCGTGCGTGTTAAAGCCTAAACAAAACATCGTCAGAGGCGTTGTGCAATACCCGCAGATTTGCATGACGCAGGCAGAGCTGGCGACGGCGCTGGCAACCATCAATCCAGACGAATGGTTTGCGCAAGCGTTTGTGCAAGGACAAAGTTATTACCTGTGTGCTTGTTTGAATCAAAGTGGGCAGTACGCCTATTTTTGGCAGTTGAATTTGCTGCAACAACCCAATGGCAAGTCCATTGTTTTGGCTCGCACATGCCGTGACCCCGGTATTGACGCGGAAAAACTCTTGAAAGCGTTGCACGAAACAGCGTTTCGAGGGCCGTTGATGATGGAGGTGATTCAAGAGATGGAAACAGGTAAATTCCATTTCATTGAATTCAATCCTCGATTTTGGGGGCCATTGCAATTGGCATTGGACGCCTGTCCAGATTTGTTGCGTGTGTTTGTCAATGATGCAGGAGGCGTCTCTTTCCCTTTATTTCCTGCCCAAGTGCCGACTGCAACAGAGCATTGGTATGCTTGGGCCGATGGCGCTGGCGCGCCAGGCTGTCGGCGTTATCCCTCGCTGGGTGACCTGAATGACCAAGAGTTGACGAGCCTCTTGCAGCAGCATGACGTTTTTAAAAGAGATTTGTACCCATGACGACCTTGAATGCCGACCAACGCGCCCAGTTGACTCAGTTGATTAAAGCGCAGAGCAAACACAGCGAATATCAATTTCTTCATCCCTTACTGACGGATGCGCTTGATTTGGATTACCAACCTGCGGGCAAGCATGAAATGCAGCGCCAAGCCTATATGCAAGCTCATGTCTCTGTGGCTGGAAAAACCGTGCTCGACATTGGCGCTAACACTGGATTTTTTAGCTTGGCTGCGCTGCAAGCAGGGGCGTCAAATGTGGTTTGTGTCGAAGGGAATACGCAACATGCGCAGTTCATGCAAGCGTGTGCGCAAATTCTTAATCTCTCAGATCGCATGGAGGTTCGCAATGAGTACCACAACTTTGTGAAAGAAACGAAGACGCATTTCGACGTCACGCTTTGTTTGAATGTCTTGCATCATTTGGGCGATGATTTTGGTAACGCCACCCTCGGGCGTGAAGAAGCCAAACAACAAATGATTCAAGCCTTGAACCATTTGGCAAGCCAGACAAAAATCTTGTGGTTTCAGTTGGGCTTTAACTGGAAAGGGGACAGACATGCGCCGCTTTTTGAAAATGGCCTGAAGTCTGAGCTGATTGAGTTTGTGACAAATCACACCTCAGATCACTGGCACATCCAGAAGATTGCAGTGGTTCATCCCGACACGCTTGCGTATGTGGATGCCACGGGGTCAATGCTTGATCGGTTCGATCAATTGGGTGAGTTCTTGAACCGTCCGCTTTTCTTGATGGAGAGCAAGCGAACCTAAGAGACTTGAATGGTCAAAGTGATCCATTCAATCGAAATTTTTCTGCTTAAATTTGTTCAAGTTTGCGCGCGGCAAATAACAACGAACCTTGACTTTGTTCTTTTTTGTCTTCCATGGAAAGCGGTGATGCGTGAATCTTTTGCAGCAAGTCACCTGCTGCGCAAAAATCGCCCAAACGTTCGTGCAGTCGAACTAATGCAAAACGTGTTTTGACGCGTGACTTTTCTTTTTGTTGCTCAGTCATCGGTGTCCAAAAGCTGTACCGATTCATTCGACGCACCGAACCCAAGAACCCTTCGTCATACATACAACTGCCAAAGTGACCGAGATAAGACGTCAAAAAGGCATCGCCTAAAGCGGCGAATTCTCGTTCAGCAGGGAGGTGGGAAAATTTTTTACTGAACATCAGCGTAGGCACCCATAGCAATCGCGTGAGGTTTTTTAGCTCCCGTGGCGAGTAAATCCGTGGGTTTGCTACGGTTAACCAAGGTCGCACTGCTAGGGTGGCCTCTTCAAATAAGTAGTGGTTGTGTGCGTGGCACGAGAAGTCTGGATGCGTCTCCAAAAACTCGGCTTGTTTTTGTAGCTTCAGTGGTTCTAGCCAATAGTCGTCTCCCTCGCAGATAGCAATGTATTTTCCCTTTGCTTGTTGTAGCAGCAACTCAAAGGGGCGCGCCCCTTTGGAGAACGTGTTTTCTTTTTGCAAGACCGTGCGAATCAAATCGGGATAGCGCGATTGCCATTTCAGAATGATGTCTTGTGTGCCATCGGTCGAGGCGTCATCGTGAACGATGATCTCGTACTTGTACTGGGTTTCTTGCAGCAAGAATCCTTTGATTGCCATCTCAATGTACCGGGCGTGGTTGTACGCAATGCACAAAATGCTGATGACCGGTGGATCAGAGCGGTCAGACCATTTCCTTTGAATCTCCGCTTGTGTGAGTGGTTCTGTCTGATGTGCAATTCGTTTGGCCCAAGCCCCCAAGCCCTGCTGTGTGCGTACTTCGGCCTCGGCATAGCGTTCAAGCATGTGCAAACAGTTGGCCAAGTCTGCAAAAGCCCATTTGGGCGAATCGGTATCCAGTGCATCCACCAGTGGTTCTAGGATGTTTAAGGCTGTTTGCCATTGTTGGGTTTGGATCAGCGCGGTGGCTTCTTGCTTGATGCGCTCTAGGGTCTCGTTTGCTGACGTGATGCGTTGGTTGAGGTGTTGCAAATAGCTTTGCGCGTCTTGACCTGCTCCAAACGCCAGAACAAGCTGCGCCAGGAGTTCGGCATCCAATGTTTTTTCGCGCTGTGTCGCATACAGAGCCAGTGCATGCTCATACATGGCTCGGTCATTGGTGTTTTCTGCGCCAAGTGTCAGCAAGAAGGTGGTCACCCCTCTGTCGATGGAGCTTGCCATGATGATTGCGTCTAGGCTAATCAGAGGCGCCAGTCCGATGGATTGAATGTTGCGATCTAGTTCGGTTTCATCCATGCATTGAATCAATGGCCCTAACCGTTGGATGATTGCATTGGTTCGCAACAAGACGGTTGCTTGTTTGATTTCTTCTGGGCTTGGATGCATCGCCATCTCGTTATGCTGCAAGCGAAAAAGATTGTGCTGAGTCCGCTAGTTTGCGAATGCAATCGACGATGTAGTGCACCGTCTTCATATCCAACTCTGCGTGCTGTGGCAAGCAGATGATTTCACGTGATGTTTGTAGCGCGTGAGGCAAATTTTGGCTATTGGCTGATGGCAAATTTCGATACATTGGAAATTCGCTGATGAGAGGATAGAAATAGCGTCGTGCCCAAATGCTTTGCGTTTTGAGGTAGTCGTAAAGCACATCGCGGGGGACTGGAAATTCATCGGTCACTCGAATGGGAAAGTAAGACCAGTTCAGATCGCAGTCTGCTTGTGGTTGGGCAATCTGGATGCCTTTGATGTCTCGCAATCCACGGCGATAGGTTTCATCGACCAGACGGCGCCGGGCCAAAACATCGTCAATGTGGTTGAGCTGCAGTAAGCCCAACGCAGCATTGAATTCACTCATTTTTCCGTTAATGCCTGCTGCGACCACGGTGACTTCGTTGACAAAACCAAAGTTTTTCAAGTGGTCGATGTGTTGCTTGGTACGAAGGTCATGACTGATGATGGCCCCGCCTTCAAACGTGTTGAACACCTTGGTGGCGTGAAAGCTCAGAATCGAAAGATCGCCTGCATTGAGCACGCTTTGGCCACTTTGCCTTACGCCAAACGCATGTGCGGCGTCGTAAATAACCTTGAGGTTGTAGTTCTCTGCAATCTGGCCAATCTGGTCGAGCTCGCAGGGGCGGCCATAGCAATGCACCGGCAAAATCGCGGTCGTTTCAGGCGTGATGGCTGCCTCAATGTGAGCAGGTGAGATGTTGAAGGTTTGCGGGTCGATGTCCACAAAAATAGGCTTGATGCCATTCCACAGCAAGGCGTGAGAGGTGGCTACAAATGAATAAGGTGTGGTGATGACTTCGCCGTGAATGCGCAGCGCTTGCAAGGCTGTGAGCAAAGCAATCGTCGCATTGGCAAACAGTGACACATAGGGCACACCGAGATACTCGGCCAAGGCCGATTCAAACTTTCGGTGAAATTGCCCGCCATTGGTCAAGGTCTTGCTTCGCCAGATCTCTTCTAGATAGGGCAAAAACTCCGCCAATTCAGGAAGACTTGGCTGCGTCACCGTAATCGGGGCGTGCGCTTCTACAGGATGAGAAGACGAATTCTTAAGTGTTGGTTGTGACGCGTTGCGCATGATCTTGTCTCCGTAAATGAGAACTTTTTTTGAGGAACGTCAAGATTCCCGACAAGCATATTTAAGCAAAATTAATGCCAATTTTTTAAAAATGAATGTCTCAGGTTTTCTGATCTGCTGTCGATAGGGGATGGCGGGTATAGGAGACCATCCATGACAGTCATTAGTGCTACACGGCAATCCCCTGTGAATTGTTCAATCGGGGAAGGCGCAAATCCGTCTCTACCTGCGGCGGCCACTTCCAGCGTTGCTGTGGCAGCGACGGCGTTGGCATTGACTGACAAATTGCAACTGTCATCACAAGCCATTTCTTTGTATCGAGCTGCTGTTTCGGGTACGCCGTCTTTGACGGTTGCAAATGCATTGAAACTGGCGGCCACGGCAGCGAATGGCTCGCTTGTCATTTCGGACACCTCGGCCAACTTGGCCAAAAGTTTTGATGCCTTGCTAGCGATCAAAGACAAGATTGGTGCAATGACACAGACCGATGCCAAAGCCATTGGTGTGACCCGCAGTCAATTTGCAGCGGGAACTTCCTTGCTGCAAAAAGTGAATGGCGGCAATTACAGTGCCGCAATTTCAGGAGTCCTGGTCAACGATTTAGCCACGCTCAAAGACTACGGAACCAAAGTGACTGCGGTGACGGTTGCTGACAGTAGTGCGAACATTGCCAGTCATCTTGCAGAGATGGATGGGTGGGGCACCAAGGTGACTGCGGTGACGCAAACAGCCAAATCCGCAATGACGATGACGTATGCAAGCTCGGTGACCTATTCAAGATTGCTTGCCTTGGTGGACAAGGGAAAGTACACCTTGAATATTTCAGACAGTTCATCGACTATCAAAACCAATCTTGCTGCCATCACCAAGCTGGGCGCAAAGGTTGAAGCCATCACTCAAACCGATGCCAGTAGCGCCATCAAACTTTCAACGAGTGAACTGAACGTCAATTTGAGCGCCCTCAAAAAAATCAACAGCGGGGCGTTCAAGGTTGATGTGGAAGACACCAGTGCCTCCGTCCTCAAGTCGTGGGCTGGACTGGCCGCTATTCAAAATAACATCCACGCCCTCAAGCTCACAGATACCGCGCCCGCTATGGCGTTGACAGCATCCAAAATCAAGACGGGCTTAGGGTTGATTGGGAAAATTTCTAACGACAGTTACGACCTCACGCTGGCAGATACGGCGGCAAATATCACCTCCAATTTGGGCGCTTTGTCTGGCTTGAGCAGCAAGATAACCAAGATCATGCAAACCGACAAGACCAACCTCACGCTTACTTTGGATCAATTTTCCAATGAAGCCATCACAGGTCTGCTTGCGAAGTACGGCGCTGCCAACTACGGTCTGGCGGTGACCGGTGTAGATAAGTCCAATCTCGTCGATGTCTTGGCCAACGCGCACACGATGAGCGTGGCACTGACTGTTTCAGATGGCTTCTTGACCTCGTCAGATTCAGCGCTTACGGCTGCAATTCAAAACGCGAAAGTCACAAGCATAGCGGTTGCCAATGCGGCCATTGCAAATCTGACTCAATTGACCGCCGACAAGCGTGTGAAAACAATTTCTGTTTCCGACACATCTGAAAACTTGGTCAAGACAAATAACCTGGTTGCGCTCGATGCATTGATGAAGAAGTCCAAAGGGCTCATTACCGCCATCGACTCTGATGCAGACACGAGAAGCAAGATCACCGTGGATCAAGCCACCTACATTAAATATGCGGCTACGGTTTTTTCTGTCAAGAAAAACTTCGCCTTGGAAGTTGATTTGAGCGCACTTGTTCCAGCGAACTTAACGGATGCCAACGCAAAACGATCAATCAAAACCACCGCCAATTCAAATGGCACATTCAGTGTCCAGGCTTGGGACTACAACAAAGGCGGTTATCAAAAAGCAATCACGTTTAATGCGGGTGTTAACTTTTTAAAAATTGGTTCTGCATCGACTTTTTTGGATTCCGGCGATGCCAAGTTGAATGCGGTACTGAATGTGGGCAATTTTCAATGGCAACAAAGTTCAACCCAAAGCGAGGCGAATACATCTAACTACGCGATCAAGCCGGGGGTGTATTCCTTGTCCGACGGAAGCTCTAAGCAAATCATCAAATACAAGTTTTTATCGGATAGCGTCGACCCAGCCTTGACGACCGCAGGCGACAGAAATGGGTTTGCTGCAATGACAAACACCCAAAAAGCCAGCGTGACGAATGCCTTGAACTACATCTCTTCACTGGTGGATGTGGAGTTTCAACTGGTGACATCGGGTGCGGATATTAATTTTGGAACTAACAACCAAGGATCAACGAGTGGTGGTTATGCCACGGGGGCAAACGCTGCCTTCACGACCAATGGCGTTAATCTGTTGCTGAACAACACGTCGGCCTCTGGGGCTGTCAACCGAAATCCCCAGCAAGGCGACTACGGTTGGGAAACGCTGATTCACGAGGTGGGGCATACCTTGGGGTTGAAACACCCAGGCGCTTACAACGCAGGCGGTGGCGTCGCTGCTGGCCCTTATCTGTCGGCAGCCGATGACAACCGCCGTAACACGGTGATGTCGTACAACGATGCTGTCGATATGAAAAATTGGACCAGCATTGGCAACACAGGCTACGCGTACTCGGCAATTAATCCAAGCACCTATATGCCTTTGGATATTCTTGCTTTGCAGTTTTTATACGGCAAAAACACAACGGGCGTGAGCGCCACAGATGATGCAAAGAGTTTGAGTAATTTTCAAACCACGTCGTTCACTTCAAGCTGGATGGGGCTAGAAACGCTCAGCTCAACGGACGAAGGTTTGGATGTGAATTTGTCAAACCTCAATGCATCCAACATTGTCGATTTGCGTGCCGGTGCGTTCAGTTCAATCAACATCAAAGACGCCAGTTACAACGCGCTCTTAGGTTCTGGAAAATCAGCCCAAACTTTTTACAACATCAACAACGTTGGACTTTCCTACGATTCATCTATTTCAAACTTAATAGGTGGACAAGGTCGAGATGTGGTGTATGTCAGCAATAAGGACGTGACGATTGATGGCGGTGGCGGCGATGACAAAGTTTATTTGTACGGAGACGCCTCAAACTGGTTGGCCAACGTGGTCGATGACACCGAAACCGATTACCAAAATGGCGATGTCACAGTCAAACTGAAGAACATCAAAACCATTTCGTACTACGACATGAGTAACACATCAGTTACCCATGCGCGGGTTGATTTAACAGCTTGAGGGATGTGGAATCACTGAGGCTGTGGATATCACAGAATATTTTTCGAGCTTTAAATCATCTTTAATTTTGGTTGTTGAAATATCAGGTGTTCTGGGTAAATAGCAAACTTGTGCGTAGAGACTTAAATAATCAAACTTGCCCGCCCAGTCATCACCCATGGCAAAAATATCCGCCTGATATTTTTGAATGTCTTGAACTTTTTGGTCCCAGCTTTCCTCTGGAAACACAAAGTCAACGCAATCTAAGCTGGAAACGATTTCCATTCTTTCTGCGAAGGGGGTGTATGTTCGTTTCCCCTTTAATGCATTGAAGTCATCGGTGGATACGCCGACAACCAAGCGGTCGCCCAATGTTTTCAGTCGTTGAAGCAATCGAAGATGACCAACGTGGAAGAGGTCGTATGTTCCATACGTGATAACGGTTGTCATGGTCGGGTTCCAATCTCGTGAACTTCATAGCTTTTCGTTGCTTTGAGGTTGACTTGTTCTTCAAGAAAGTTAATCAAAGATTGGTTTGTTTCACGAATGTTTGTTTCGTAAAACAAACCAATCATTTCCTTTTGTTCGGCACGTTTGGGGTGTTTCTTGAGAGCTGTATTCAAAATCTCTTGAAAATTCTTGGATGTGAATTGATACAAGCCAGATGTGGCCGGCAAAAGACTGAAATCAGGTTCATAAGGCGTCTTTTTCTCCTCTAAGTCCAAGGAGAGGACTGGCATACCCGTGGCTAGGTAGTCGAACATGATGGACGAGTAGTCGCTGATCATGGCGGAAAAAAAGCGAAGCCAAGGGTAAACATCAAAGCCAGGATCGAGCGTGTGAACGTGATTGCGTTTGTTGGGTGTCTGATTTTTTTCACCCATGCGTAGAGTGAACGGATGTTGCTTGATGAAGAAATCGATGTTTTCTTTTTTCCCAATTTCATTCAAAGTGTTCAAAAAGTTTTCGCTATTGATCCATGTCTCATGAGATCTTTGCCATGTGGGGGCAACCAAAACCTTCGTTGAATCTTTGCTGAATATGGCTTCTTCTTTTTCTGTAAAAACGGAATCAATCAGCTCAAGATGATGGGCATCTCTGCACAACACTTCGTTTCGTGCCTGACCTGTTCTTAAAAGTTTGGATGGCCCAAATGCCTTAACCCAAAACGCATCAAAATGCGATGACGAAGATGCCAGGTAATCAATTTGAGTGGCTGAAATCAAGTTGGTTCTGAACACCGAGGAAAGAATGTTGAAGTTGTCGTGATTAATCAGCATGAGGTCGAGGTGTTTGACCGAAATGCCATGCCAGAGCTGGATTTGCGTGGCACCACTTAGGCAGCCTCTGAGCAAAGGTAGGCTCCACAACGCGCTGTAGGGGTTTTCGCAGTAAACCGCGCAGGCTGCTTCTAGAAACAAATTGACGGTTTCTCGCCAGTTTTCGTTCACCAAGAATGAGGGGAGTCCATGTTGAAGAAGTTTGTCGTGCAGACGTTTTTCTGCAGTACACCATTTGACTTCAAACGTAGGGTTGGCACGTTGACAAGCTAGAAATAGATATTTTGTGTTGTCAGAAAAAGTTGATCTACCAAAAAATAAAACAATAGGCTTCTTACTTGTTTTTTCCGACAAGAATTTGAATTCTTGATACAGGGCTGGATCATCAAGATTGATTTTTTCCTGAAGGGTCATGTTTCGCTTATCTCATGTGAAGTTTGGACAGGTCAAAGCAAAAAATGAGCCTATCAAGAAAAGCGATGATGGCAATAAACCGTCTGGCACGAAACTCGCTTGGTTCATTGCAAACACAACTTAACAGTAGGAGTAATGCATGTCATTGATTCAAGAACTCATGAACCACAGCGCTTTGGGCACCAGCTTTCAATCTGGCTTGGTCAAGCGCTTTAGCCCTGCAGAAATTCGCGAAGCCATTCAAGTGTTGGTGGCCAGCGAACAAACCGACATGGCTTTGGCTTTGGGTGATGCAGGTTTGTCGATTTACCCACACAGCGAAGACATGTTGGCCATTTGCGGCTTGCTGTCTGTGATGAACCAAGACTGGCCTACAGCCGTGGATCTGTTGCAAGAGCTGGTAGACGTGCAGGGCGCCCAGGTGCAGCCCTTTACTTATGTGATGTTGGTACGCGCACTGCGTTGCAACCTTGATCCTGCCGCTGCTTTGCGCATGGCAGACCAAGGCCTCAAGCGCTATCCTGACCAACTGGAGTTGGCGGCCGAGCGTCTGGCACTGGCAGAGTTTGCCGATATGGCAATGGGCTCACAAGCAACGCACTAACCGTCTTTGCTCTGCAAGACCAAGAGGCTCGCGCTATGCGGGCCTTTTTTGTTTTTGGCGATAGCGGCAACTAGGGCGGCAATGCGGCAAAGCTTTGCCAGTTTGGGTTTTTTATTGCCGCTTTTGTTCTTTCGTATTAAGAGTCGCAGTGCAAAAAAACTTGAAAAAGGGCTAAAGATGTCGGAAAACAAGTTGGCACGGTATCTGCTTAACTCGTTGGAAATTTGATTGACCCGAAATCGGGCAGGAGAAAAAAATGGCAGTTATCAATACCAACGTCAAAGCACTGTTCTCTCAGATGGCACTGAGCCAATCTGGGCGTGCTCAAACCGTGGCGATGCAACAGTTGTCGACCGGCAAGCGAATCAATTCGTCTCGCGACGACGCTGCAGGCATGGCCATCGCGACGCGTATGACTCATCAAATCCGCAGTTTGAACCAAGCGGTTCGCAATGCGGGTGATGCCATCAACTTGATTCAAACCGCTGAAGGTGCGACCAATGAAATCACCGACATGCTGCAACGCATGCGTGAATTGGCCGTGCAGGCAGTCAACGACACCAACGACAACGCGCAAC
>Ga0228702_1000535_pt1 | contig 28518 bp, 21 predicted proteins | sample McNCre217_Aug_MG_2_FD_178018 | JGI IMG/M metagenome (GOLD analysis project Ga0228702, IMG submission 178018) | Freshwater microbial communities from McNutts Creek, Athens, Georgia, United States - 20-17_Aug_MG | ecosystem: Environmental > Aquatic > Freshwater > Creek | place: USA: Georgia...
CGTAGGTTATGTCTACGAGATGCCGACCTCGGCGATGAGTAAGATGAGCGTACAATCGCATGAGATTGCCCTGCGATATTCCTTAACGAAATAAGCTAAAGCCCCAGAGACCCTGGGGCTTTTTTATGGGTGAGTTGTACTAACTTTCGAAAGTAAGACAACTAATATGCAAGTATTTTTTATGACAAATGAACCTTTGACAATTCTGAATGAGGCTTTAAATGCACAATTTGAATTATAACATAATTGTGCCTTGCATCAGCAATTTGGTTTTGAAGTCATTTCTAATTTATATTTGCCACTTGAGTTTGGGTTAGTCCCCAAATTTAATTGAACTCCGTATTCTTAAATCAATTTCCAATGATTAAAAAATCTACCCAGATTTTTTTAAAGCCGTACGCTTATGGCTTTAATTCTAACTTTCACCCACTCAATTTTTTTCGCGCTAGGCTTCAATACGTTTCTGCCCTTTTTCTAGCAGTTACATTGATGTTGACTTCCTTCGTAGGTCAGGCGCAGTACAATTTGTCCGTCTCATTTAATGACGGATTTGTTGGGGATAACACGGCCAACAACTCATCAACCAATGCCGCTTTGTTAACGGCTAAAGGGTGGTCCTTTGCGCAGTTTACCCAAAATTCTACGGCAACAATCTTTACCGCCCAAGGAAACGATATCATTGGAAACGTTGTGTTGAAGGATTTCAATGGTACAATTTATACCATTCCAGGATTCATCAAGTGGCGCTCTCCCAGTGGGAACAGCCCGAACACATTGATTTTCTCTCCTGATCCAAGCTACTCACAGGCTTTAGCTGTATCCGGCGGGGGAACTTATACTATCAACTCCACAAAGTACATCGGTTTAACATTTAACGGCTCTAGCGTTCCTTTGTCTGGTGGAGTTGTTAATGGAAATGCCGCAACGAATGGTCTTTTACAGGCATTGAACAACTACCTCGCTGCTTCTCCGAAATTGAGCATTAATGATGTTACAGTAAATGAATCAGCAGGGACCGCGACTTTCACAGTAAGCTTATCTGCAGCCTATGCCTCTGCGATTACCGTTGATTACACTACGTCTGATGTTTCAGCTACTAGCACTGACTATACTACTACTTCGGGAACCTTAACTTTCCCGGCCAACTCAACTACAGCTCAAACCATAACGGTTCCTATTTTGGATGATGCCATTTTTGAGAGTACTGAAACTTTTAAAGTAACGCTTTCCAATGCGGTAAATGCCGCAATCTCGGATAATACGGGTATAGGAACAATTACTGATAATGATACACCCATTAATCCGACTGTGGTAGCGGCAGGAGGGTTGTCAAGTTTTACTACTTGTGCGGGTAGCGTTTCTTCTACTCAATCTTTTGATGTTTCGGGAAGTTTATTAACCAATGACATCACAATCACGGCTCCTACTGGATACGAAATTTCACTAGCATCTAATTCTGGATTCCAAAGTACCTTAACGCTAACCCAAGTTTCCGGTTCAGTTGCCTCGACCACAATTTACGTTCGATTGACTAGTTCGGCTACGAATGGTGCTTCAGGAAATATCACGGTTGCTTCAACAGGAGCAACAACAGAAAACGTTGCAACCGGCTCCGCTACTGTTAATGCTTTGCCAACCGTAACTGGTACTACTGGCGGATCAAATGTGGGCACGGGAACGGTTAACCTTTCTGGAACGGCATCGGCTGGAGCAACATTAGACTGGTATGATGCAGCAAGCGGTGGGAATTTGGTAGGTTCAGGAACCTCGTTTACAACACCAAGTATTTCGACAACAACGACATATTATGTTGAGGCGCGTAACACAACGACGGGTTGTATTTCGTCTGCACGTACGGCGGTAGTTGCAACGATTAACGGTCCAGCAGATTCAGACGGCGACGGCGTATCAGACGCACAAGAGCTATTAGACGGTACGAATCCGAACGATGGTTGTAGCTACAATGCCTCTAGTCAAGTATTAGCGAACACGTCGAACGCTTGGCGCACTGCGGATTGTGATGGAGATGGCACGGCCAACTTTACTGACTCACAACCTTTGAATTTTTGCGTAGGTGGTTCGGGCGTAGTTCCGGCCAATGGCACACCTGCCTATGATATTTTCCGTTATCAAGATTGCGACGGAGACGGTATTTTAAATGGCATGGAATGTACGACGGGTGTGAATTGCCCTGATTTTGATGGTGACGGTATTCCAAACTATTTAGATACAGATTCGGATAATGATCAGATTGGCGATATCACCGAAGGCGAAGTAGACACAGATGGTGATGGCAAATCGAATTACTTGGATTTAGATTCAGACAACGACGGTATTTTAGATAGCCGCGAGACGACCAATGACCTCGACGGAGACGGTAAGCCTAACTATTTAGATTTGGATTCAGACGGTGATGGTATTTTAGATACGTTCGAAGGTACTGCAGATTACCGTCCATTTGGCGATAGCAATGGCGATGGTGTTTGTGATGTGAATGGGGTTACAAGCGATTCTAATTACAATGGTATTCCAGACAATGTTGAACAAGCATTTGGCGGTAAGCCATTGGAAATTCCTGATACAGATAAAGATGGTCTACCTGATTTCTTGGATTTAGACAGTGATGGAGACGGAATTTTGGATAGCATTGAATTGCGCGGCGACATGGACGCAGATCAACACCCTAACTACCGCGATCGAGATAGTGATGGAGACGGTGTTTCAGATGCCTTCGAGAAATTCGGTGACATGGACGCAGACGGTAAGCCTAACTTCTTGGATTTAGATTCGGATGGAGATGGATTATCGGATCAGTATGAAGGGTTGAATTTATGCTTTGACTGCGGTCGGGTAGATAATAACGACGATGGTTATGATGACCGCGCGCAACAAGATCCTAAATACCCTGCTGTAGATACAGATGGTGATGGAGCTCCAGACTTTTTGGATTTAGATTCTGATAACGACGGTATTCCTGACGCGGTAGAAGCAGGCAACGATCCGAAAAACCCGGTGGATACGGACAAGGATGGTACGCCCGACTTTAGAGACATCGATTCTGATAACGACGGTATTCCTGATTCAATTGAAGCAGGTAAGGACCCAGCTGTTCCGGTAGATACGGACAAGGATGGTACGCCCGACTTTAGAGACCTTGATAGCGATAACGATGGCATCACGGATGCGATTGAAGCAGGCGCAGATCCGAAGAAACCATTGGATACAGACGGCGACGGTATCTATGACTTCCGAGATTTAGATTCAGATAACGATGGTATTTCAGATAACATTGAGAAAGGCCCATCGGCTACGCCAGTGGACACGGATAAAGACGGCTTACCGGATTACCGCGACATTGATAGTGATAACGATGGTATCTCAGATAATATTGAGAAGGGCCCAACAGCCACTCCGGTAGATACGGACGGTGATGGTACTCCGGACTTCAGGGATTTAGATTCGGATAACGATGGCATCTCGGATAACATTGAGAAAGGTCCATCGGCGACCCCTGTGGATACAGATGGCGATGGCACAGCGGACTTCCGTGACTTAGACAGTGATAACGACGGAATCTTAGACAATACGGAGAAGGGTCCATCGGCTACGCCAATCGATACGGATGGGGATGGTACGGCCGATTTCCGTGATTTGGATTCTGACAACGATGGTATCTCAGATAACATTGAGAAAGGTCCAACAGCCAATCCGGTAGATACGGATGGCGATGGCTTGCCAGATTACCGTGACTTAGATTCAGATAGCGATACAATCTCGGATAACATTGAGAAGGGTCCAACGGCTACGCCAGTGGATACGGATAAAGATGGCAATGCCGACTTTAGAGATTTAGATTCGGATAATGATGGTATTACGGATAAGGTAGAGGCGGGTCCAGATCCGAAGAATCCATTGGATACGGATAAAGATGGTATCTACGACTTTAGAGATTTGGATTCGGATAACGATGGTATTTTGGATAAGGATGAGGACAACATCAATATTGCGGGTCTAGCGGATTGCGATAAAGATGGCATTCCAAATCGTTTAGATCCTGACAAGTGTCCTACCTTTATTCCACAGGGTATCTCACCGAATGGCGATGGCAAGAATGATACATTTATCATTCCAGGTATTTTGAATGCACAGCCGAATACGTTGACGATCTTCAACCGTTGGGGTAACATTGTTTATGAGAAAGACAATTACCAAAACGATTGGCGTGGCCAAACGGATCGTGCCTTTGATTTACTAGCGAGTGACGGCTTGCTACCTGACGGAACGTATTATTATGTAATCGATTTCAAGGGGAATAAATCGAACGTGAAGTCCTTCATTTACGTGAACCGATTAGACAAGTAAAGTTCACAGCCAACAAAAACGAAAAGAAATAGCATGAAAGCATATATAAATTTTAATCAGAGAGTAGATCAATTTAAGTGGACCAAGGGTCTTATGACCCTTGTTTCCCTTGTTGTGTTGAACCTGATATCGACAGATAGTTTTGGACAGGTGGAGTCGATGTACTCGTCTTACCGTTTGAATCCACAGATTTTAAGTCCTACCCACGTGGGAAGCGACTCGGTGAGTGACATCACGGTGATTAACCGCCAGCAATGGGTGGGTATCGAAGGCGCCCCGGTTACTTATGCCATCTCTGGCGACTTTAAGTTTAAGCAGCAGAGTGGACTTGGATTCAATGCGATGTATGATCAAGCAGGTCCGGTGAAGGTTACAGCGATCAGCGGAGATTATGCATATCACATTAAGTTGAACGAAGCTTGGCGTTTTTCAGGAGGTATCCGAGCTGGGTTTTCGAACCTAAGCTTGGACTTTTCAGGCTTGGCCTTGGTACATGATGGCGATGCCTTGTTTGCGGGTAGCCGTTCGACGGGTTTGAGCTTTAATACGGGTTGGGGTTTAAAGATCAACAAGGGGGATGGATTTTTTGTCAGCGTGTCACAGCCTCGTTTATTCAAGTATGATTTAGGCAGTGGTTCGTATAAAGACGTGGCGTATTTTTACACGATGGTAGGAACGAAGTTACCGATCAGCGAGCATGTGGTCTTGTACCCGAGTGCGTTAATCCGTACGGCCAAGGACGTGCCCTTGAGCTGGGATGCGAATGTCTATGCCCAATTGAACAAGCGTTTTGATGTGGGCTTAAACTACCGCCACCAGGATAGCTGGGGAGTGCGTTTAGGACTCCAAGCAACGAAGAAGATTTACGTAGGTTATGTCTACGAGATGCCGACCTCGGCGATGAGTAAGATGAGCGTACAATCGCATGAGATTGCCCTGCGATATTCCTTAACGAAATAAGCTAAAGCCCCAGAGACCCTGGGGCTTTTTTATTGGATAGTAAGTTGCAAAGAAGTCCAAAGTCTAACGTCTAATGTCCTACTTGTAAAATTGCTACCGGACTCTTCACAACGATATCTTTATTTTCGTCCTTCATTTCGCCGGTCTCTGGATTGAAGCCAAACTGCTGTATGCGATTCTCGTCTTTGCAGGCCACATAGATTTTCGTTCCCGATTTATCAAATTGAAAATTACGGGGAACCTTACCTACCATGACTTCGTGTTGGAACTTAATCCGACCATTGGCTTCGACTTTGTAAACGACCAATGAATTTCTAGTAATGCGATTGGATGCGACTAGCCATTTGCCATTTGGCGAGAGGTGTATGTCGGCACTCGCTTTAGGGCCTTCCCCACCTGATAGGTCCAAAATTTCGCGTTGGACAAATTCCCATTTGGTTCCTTGGTTTTCGTATACATCTACGGTGCCACTTAATTCCCCGACGACATATACCCATTTTTCATTCGGAGAAAACACAAAATGCCGGGGTCCTGTACCTGCCGGGAATTGAGTTAAACTATATTTGTCTTCCAGTGACCCATCGGGCTTAACTTTATAATGGTAAATTTTATCACCTCCTAAATCGGATATGTGCAGTTCATTTTCATCCTTGGACAAAACCACCATGTGGGCATGTGATGAGGTTTGTTGGGGATATTTCCCCGAACTAACAAATCCTAGTTTTTGACTTATAGGTTCTATCTTTCCCTGCTTGGTTTGAAAGACAGAGACGCTTCCACCCATGTAATTGGCAGTGTAAAGCGTTTGGCTTTTAGTGCGGAAATTGATGTGACATGGGGCGTCTCCCTCAGTTAATTGTTGGTTGATCTTTTCCCAATTTCCTTTTGGGCTTTTCTTAAAACTAAAAACGGATCCTTGATTATTTACCTGCTCAGAAACGGAAAATAGATATTTCCCATCTCTTGTTAGTATTTGATAGGATGCCTGCGGAACGGAAATCTCCGAAATTTTTTGGCCGGTGCTTGTTTGGATTAGCTCAATTCCTGTATTACCTTGAGCGGTGTACGACCCGACCAAAAGTGTATCGGTCGATGGACGAAATAGGGTAATCAGGGAACAAATGAGCATGAACATAGTGTCTTAATTTAAGGGATACAACTGGCTTAAGCTTTGTATCCACGATTGAAATAATTGATTTTCGAGTTCACAGGCCACCGCGGCATGTGTTTCCCATTCTGGTGAGAATTCAGCGAGTTGCGCTTTCATTTCATTTAAGTGTCCAACTTCCTCTACAATAATCGATTTGACTTGAATCTTGGATTGCTGGGCCGAGAGGATCTCTTGGTAAATGGGATAGAGTTCGTCTGCACGTACTTCTATCGCATAAGTTACTAATAAATAGGATGCCCATTTCAAGTCGTAACCAGATAATCCCAAGGTTTTTTTGATGTATTTACTAACCCAAACATCCAGCATGTCCAAATAGTATTTAGAGGTCTGAGGGCTGATGAGCCAAGCATCCTCATAATTCTCAAAACCCGTAGGGGCAAGTTTCGAAATTTGCTTCTTCAGGTAATAGGCATGGCGATGTTCTTCGGCCGCATGCTTGAGAATCAATAAACTTACATCTGTTTTGGACTCAAAACGAGAAATCTTTTTGGCTCCGGTGTTCTCCATAAAGGAAAGCGTGTTGAGCCATTGAGCATGGACAAATGGATCTTTCGTAATTTGTTCAATGAGGGGTTTTAATTGCGTATTCATTTGGCGGATTTAATTCAGAACAAAGATAAGTTCTCCATGCTGAATTGAGAACAATAAATTACATTTGACCTAATATTTTCGAATGACTATGGCAATTAGCTACCAAATTAATCCTGCTCTCACCTCGACTGATTTTATTGATATCCTTCAGCGTTCTACGCTCGGGGAGCGTAGACCCTTGCAAGACCTTGAAGTAATGGAAACAATGTTCAAATACGGCAATGTATATGTTGCAGCCTATGATGGAAAAACCTTGGTTGGTCTGGCACGTGTCATGACGGATTTTGTGTACACAAGCTATTTGTCTGATTTAGCTGTTGATGAGGCTTACCAGCATCGGGGAATTGGCAAACGGCTCATTCAAGAAGTTCAAAACGCTATTCCTAAAGCTAAAATTATCCTACTAGCCGCTCCTGCTGCAGAAGCTTATTATCCGAAAATTGGAATGAAAAACCACGCACATTGTTACCAATTGGGGCCTGATGATGAATTAGTGTAAAATGACTAATCTTCTACTGTAGAATTTACCTGAATCTGTTTTAAAACTAATAAAGTAGTTGGCACTCATCCATTTGCTCGTATCAAGCGTTTTCGTATAGGCATTGGAAATACGCTCCCGATACATGACTTTGCCAAGCATGTCACAAATTTCTAATGTACCTACGCCCGGATTTTCCCAAGAAATTTGAAGGTAATCGGAACTTGGATTCGGACTGCATTTGAAATCAAAATTTAATTTATCTTCCACGACCACAGGGAATCCGGAAAACGCAAAAGCGCGCATACCCAATCCATTCTTGATGAATGGTCCCGGGAATCCATATTCTCTACTCCCCGTTTGAAAATCACGGTGGTAGTCGGGCAAATAACTAATGATGTTCCCCGTATAATTCTGATTGAAGGTAATAATGACCTCATTTTTCACCGCTTCAATATTTGTAATATAGGGTTCGAAAGTATTTGCATTTAGCTTATCCCAGTAGAAATATCTGGTGAGCTTGGCTTGAATACTGTTTCCTTTTGAATCAAGTACCGTGGTATCTTTGGTGATAGAAAGATTTTGACCTTCCTCAAATCGCAAATAGACTTTGTTGCGCTCTTGATCTGATTTGAAATAGGCTTTTTGAATATTGGGACTATTTATTTCGATGGAATAGCTTCGCTTGTAAACCTGATTAGAGATCAAACGAAACAATTCAAGTGCTGTTTGTCGATATCCCAAATTGGTATAGTGTAAACGATCGGGCAATAGGCCCGTTGTCCCAACGGTAGCAAAGGAACGAACATAGCCATTTCTGCTAGCTAAAGCTCGTTGATCTTCGCGTAATTGTGCCGCAAAGCGATTAGGGTACTCGTAAATGCTCACTTGTGGGTTGAATACAAACTGAGCGCTTGGAAAAAATTGTTTGTATTTCTGTAGCAAGCCATTGAATTTCTCTCCCCAGGAATAGGGCGACTTCGTATCCGATGCTTCCGCTTCTCCTTGACGGTAAACGATGGCGCGAACTTTGGAAAGCGTTTTCGATTTTAAAGCCTTGTAATACATGATATTTCCACCATCCAAGGCTTGGATATTTCCATCTAATTGTAAATGCCAATCGATGCTACTTCCACCCGCAGCCGAATTGATGATAGCTACCGGAATTTTCTCCGAATCAATAATGAGTTTCGCCAATTCAGAGGCAAATGGTCCGATACGTGCTCGCCCAACTGCCAAGGACCAAAGTGTATCCGCGGGGTTATACGGTCCATAATTTTCCGATCCTTGAACGAGCCCAAAGGAACGACACCATTCGCCTTGATAAACCAGGTCATCTATGGGACCAATCCAGGCATTTGACTGACCTGATACATAAAATACATCGCCGGCGACCAAATTACCTCGACGAACAATTAGGCTAGAGTCTGAATTTTTATAACCATAAATCTCTATGCCATATTCAGCTAATTCGGCAGGAATTTTAAGCGTTTCAGCTACTTTGGCCGTACCATTGGCAAACTGAAGCATTGTTTTTTTGGTCGACTTTATGATTCCGTTTCGCAACAATCGTACGGAATAAGATTGGAATTCGTTTGAAGTAAGAACCCCCTCGATCGTAATAGCCCCTTGGTTATCACTTTCCCGCGGAAATAACTGATAATCTTGAGGTAGTTGGCTAAATGTAAAGGCATTGAATTTTTGACCAAATGCGAATTGGATACTTAGCAAGCTAAGTAGAAAGGCAATTCTAGAAAAGCTCAATTTGGTTTTTTTCAACGCTTTTTAAATTGAAGGACCAATTTACAATATTTCAGGACTTAATTAAAGGCGCCCCACCCAAATACTTGATTTTTTTCATCTTAGAAAACAGCAAATCCTTTTATTCCCTTAACTTTGATTTTGAATAAGCAAAGTAAAGCATGAATGTAGTCATCTTTACGGGCGGGAATGGGAATGCTAATTTGATTAAGCACCTAAAAGATATCCCTTTCGTAAATTTAAGTCTTCTGATTAACGGTTACGATGATGGTTTGTCCACGGGTATTATCCGTAGTGCGAATCGAGGCATGCTCGGCCCATCGGATTTTCGAAAGAACTTTACTTACATTATTGATGATTTTACGGAATCTAACCGTAACATCAAGCGTTTGTTTGAACATCGCATGTCGGAGTCCGAGACAAAGAACTTCCTGCATTCGCCCGCGAATTTAATCGCACTTTTATTGGCCCAAGAGTTTACCTTGGACGCGCGGGCACAGAGCTTTATTGAACGTTATTTTTTATTAGGCGCTACGCAGCTACTTCAATTCACTCAGAATTTTGATGAATTAGTTGGATTTAGCATAGGGAATATTGTCATGGGTGGACTCTTTGTCGAGACCCAGGATTTTAATTTGGCGCTATTGAATTTGACTCGGCAATTCCAACTTACCGCTCAGTTGATTAATGTTTCAACAGAAGATGACTCGAAATTGGTTGCCTTTGATGCCGATGGAAATTTGTTAAAAAACGAGGCAGATATAGTCAATTACAAGGGTGACAAACCCCTTAAATCCTTCTATTTGCTTTCTTTGGCATCCTTGACGGGCCTAGATGCCTCGAAATCCTATACAGAATCGGAAATAGAATCACTGGCTAAAATTCCGCCAATTTCCAAAGAGGCCCAGCTCGCTTTACAAGAAGCGGATGTGATTATTTTTGGTTCGGGGACGCAATTTTCTTCTTTACTCCCTTCCTATCGAATTTGCCGGTCAGCCATTTTAAATTCTGCTGGGAAAAGAGTAGCCATCGTCAATAATCATTACGACAGCGACATTCAAAACATTAGTTTCGACCAGTTTATGGGTCAAATTTTAGCGGAATTAGGCGCTCCTAATTTAGACTTCTTTGATTCAATTTTGGTGGATCCCAATAGTTTGATTCAGCCGAAGGAAAGGTTGTCGTCCATCATTGTCCAACGAATCGCGGATACGAACAACAAACATGATGGGCAGAAGCTGTGGAACTGGATTTGTCGGTCGATTGATATGAAAGATGGCGCCGTTCACATTGGCGTACATTTTTACGGCAATTCATTGCCCTTGGTTGAGCAACATTACCTACCGGAAATTGCCCGATTAAACTCGGATAATTCGCGGAAAATCAAATTTGTCTTAGGGGAGGATAGTCAACATGCGGCCTATCATTTACACATTGATGCCTCCGGTAAAATTGCCCTTTTTGAGATCGATTCGTGGATTAATATTGTTCAAATGAACCAGTTGGATGCGGTTATCGGTTCACGCTTTGAGTCGCGCCGACAATTAATTCGCTCATTCAAACACAGTCTAGTCGAATCGAATCGTAATTTCATTTTCGCGTTGATTACCTCGTACTTTGTTAGCTTCTTTTACTTTTTGCGTTTTGGGCGAATCGTCCCAGATCCACTGAGTGGCGTGTATTTGGTTAAGGCAAACCGACAAATAAATTACAATCATATCTCCGGTTTCCTGAAGCAAATCAATCGTTTACCCGCAGCGGAGCTAGCTTCTTTTCCGATTGGATACCGGACTTTTAAAGAAACCAATTTAGTGACCAAAGTAGGAACTGTTATAAAGAACCTCGTTCGACTCTATGTTTAGCCTTTTGTTGGATTTTGATGGAACGCTCTTTGATACCGAGTCAGGACATGAGGCGGCATACCAACAAACATTTGCGCATTTCAACTTAGGCCCATTCCCCGCTTATGAAACGCTAAAAGGGATTAAAACCAAAGAGGTTTTTGCGCGCTATCGTTCTATCAATGCGGATACGGATGCTTTGGCAAATTATAAATCAAGTACGTACCAAGAAGGTCTTGCTAACGTAAAACCCTTGGTGGATTTAAGCCTATTAAGACGGGTGAAACAATCGGGGATCGATCTTTATATCGTGACAGGCGGCAGTCGGAAATCCATCGAAGGCATCCTGAAGATTCATGAAATTCAGACGTTATTTAGTGGAATCGTTTGTGCGGAAGATTACCAGGCTTCTAAGCCCGATCCCGAACCCTTTTTGCATTGCTTGAGGCAATATCAAATTCATGGCCAAATGCATGGCGTTGAGGATTCCTTGCAGGGTATACAGAGTGTTCGTGCTGCCAACCTGCATGCCGTGGGTGTTCACAACCCTTCCATTTCAGCCCTTGCTGATGCCTATTATTCAAGCATTAATACCTACCTAACCGAACTTCTTCAAACGCGATGAAAAATATATTAGCGATTCCTGCGGCCGGAAAGGGTAGCCGATTAAAACTCGATATTCCCAAAATTTTTACGCCCATTTGGGAGGGGAAAACCGTATTTGATTTCATAACGGAATCACTTAGTCCCCAAATCGACCAAATCCTTTTATTACTGAGTCCCTCTGGCAAAGCATATTTCGACGTAAATATTAGACCGACTGCCCCTCAGCATATCGAGATCCTTGTGCAAGAATCTGCTACAGGAATGTTTGATGCAGTGAATCAATTGGTTTCACATGTTTTAGCTATGCCCGGCGAGGTCAATTTGATTCTGCAGTGGGGAGATCAACCTTTTTGTGATGCGCAATTACATGAATTGATATTTCAAGATTTAGCGTCACACGATGCCTCCGTTCCCCTCGTTTGGGTGGAGAAGCCTTACGTACAATACCAATTTGCCCCCAATGCCGTTCATGTATTTGAGCAGCGGGAAGGTGAATCCGTCGATCCACATGGATTTAAAGACATGGGTATTTTTGGATTGAAAAAGCGTCTTTTGGAGTCATCCTGGGATCGTTATGCTGCGCATGCAAGCGCAGGAAAAGTAACCGGAGAAAAGAACTTTGTGAAATATATTGGTACCTTGCACCCTGAATTTCGTGTGTTTTGGCGCCTAGATCAACCCTATTATAAATCAATCGGCATTAATACCCCCGAGGAATTAGCCGAAGCGACATTATTTGTAAAACAACACCAAGCAGCAGGTCTTTAACGTATTCTTTCATGCATTATTTAGTTACTGGCGGAGCCGGATTTATCGGTACTCATTTATCAAATATACTTGTAGAGGCAGGTCATCAAGTCCGTGTTTTGGACGATTTGTCTTTTGGAGATGCCTCTAAATTAAATTCCAAAATCGAATTCATCCAGGGGAATATCCAGGATTTGGCCGACTGTGAAAAAGCGGTGAAGGGGGTAGATGGAATTTTTCACATGGCTGCATTTTCCCGCAGTGGTCCTTCGTTTGATATGCCTTTTGAATGCCATGAGAGCAATGCCTTAGGAACGTTAAATGTATTGGCCGCCGCTAGAAAGCACGGGGTTAAGAGACTCGTTTATTCGGGTTCGTCTACTTTCTATGGCAATCACCCGGGTGTTCAAAATGAAAAAGACGCAGGAGATTTCCTGAATTATTATGGCCTGACGAAGCATGTTGGGGAATTGTATGTTCAACAATATGTGCGAAATTTCGGCTTGGAGGCAAATATTTTGCGCTATTTCAATGTCTATGGACCAGGCCAGCCGAGCACGGGGGCCTACGCATTGGTAGTTGGTATCTTTTTAAATAAATACCGGAATAAAGAAACCTTGGAAATTCATGGTTCTGGAGAACAACGTCGCGATTTTATCCATGTGTCGGATGTGGTTCAAGCCAACATAAAAGCCATGGAAACACAGCATGTTGGCGAGATTTTTAATGTCGGATCCGGCATTAATTATTCAGTCAATGAACTCGCGGCCTTCTTCCCTTTGGAAAAAATTCATACCGAATCCCGCGCGGGGGATGCCAATACGACGTTGGCAGATGTGGAAAAGATTACCAGTATGTTGGGATGGAAACCACAAATTACGTTAGAGGAAGGTATTAAATCGATGATTCAAGCGATAGACGATGAGCTCAATTAGTATTGTAACGGCTGCCTTTAATGAGTGCCCGGGGATTATTTCGCTAATCCACGGATGGATTGCTTATGGCGAGAAACACCCCCAAATCGACGCGCTGGAAGTAATTGTCTGTGATGATTTTAGTGCAGTGGAACAATATGAGCAGCTTTGTCAAGCATTTGAGGGAAACCCTCAGGTGAAGATTCTTCGTAATACACAAAATGAGGGACCGGGTTTTTCATTTGCCAAAGCTATCGCGGAGGCATCAAACACGTGGACGCTTATTACAGATTCCGACGGGCAATTTCCCATCGAAAATTTAGATTCGATTATCCCGGAATTATGGAGTTCGCCTTACAAAGTGGCTTTTACTTACCGTACCCGGAAATTTGATAATGCCTTAAATCGCTTCGGTCAAAAAGCATCGAATTGGCTTTGTAATTCGATCTTTGGCTCGCATTTGAAGGATTTTTCTTGCGCGTTTAAATTGGTAAAAACGGAATTGCTTCAATGCATGCGTTTTGATGCCCGTTACATGAATTATTCCCTGGATCATTCAGGCAAATTGTTGATTGCGGATGTTTCATTTATGGAGTTTCAGGTAACTTGCACCCCGGCACCTGCTCGAAAGAGGCCATTAAAGGCTGAGTATCTTCGAGCAAGGAATCGGTTTTTTTACATCGCGTTTCTTTTTTTCTCTGTCTATCTGCGTAAAAAGCGCGTGATTTTTGCATGAGCCCATTGAAAAACCTATTTCCTCGATTTGTCTTCCTAGCAAGTTTCGGCGCTTGGGCCTTCATCGTGGGTCTGATGGTGATCATTGCCCGCTACAATGTTCCTAGTATCGTGGACGATTTTTGTTTTGCTTGGATGTCCAAACAGTATGGAATTTTCTCCGGAGCATATTACTATTACATGGGCTGGAGTGGACGTTATTTTGGGAATTTGCTCATGCATTCCTCCCCACTTTATTTTAGTAGCAATTTCGCTTTTTTGCAGCTAAACACATATTTCTTATTGCTTTTTGGTTTTGGCACAAGTATCTATACCCTCAAACGTATTAGCCAATGGGGCTTTGGAGATTACCGCCTCTGGACCGGCGTATTTTTATTCCAAGCTGCGGCCCTTTATTCCATTTCAGGATTATATCAATGGTTTTATTGGTTCTCGGGAGTCTATTATTATGTATCCTTTCAATTCGTTTTAATATTACTTGTCACTTATTTTATCCTACCTTCTAGCCGAAAGCGGACGATTCTTCTTTCCTTTTTTGTGTTTTGTTTGATGGGATGTAGTGAAGTCAGTATGCTCATGTTTTCTGGGGTTTTCTGGGGGTATCAACTCTGGATTTGGCGATTTAAAGGGCCCATCAAAAAAGACTTATATTATTTATTCGCGGTATGGTTGATTGGGTTTTTAATTGTGATGCTTTCCCCTGGCAACCAAGTGCGTGCGGTAACGAATGTAAATTTGGCGGAAGGCATTCACATTTTGCTAGCCAATTTTAAAGACTTATTGATTCAGTTTTTTACGGCGCCTTACCTCTGGGCTTTCATCGCCTGGGTATGGTGGGGATTTTCGCCTGAATCAATCAAGCCGATAAGTCCATTAAATCTTGCTATCATTTCCGTTCTTTTCTTTGGATCAATGGTTGTCAGTTTTATTCCCTTGTCCTTTGCCTTGGGAGAGGTACATATTCCAGCACGAATCCTTAGCCTCTTCTTGTTATTTTTAATGCTCTATGTTTCCTTTATGTTGATTCACATAAAACACTATGTGAGTCAGGGCCAGGGGCTTTGGGCTGGTCTATTGATTTTGGTTTTTTTAGGTGTTGGCATTTGGAAAAGCGGCAATGCCCGACTGATCGTCGAGGAATTAAGCACAGGCAGAGCGGCGGCGTATTTTTCCGCAAATAAGCTGCGATTTGATAAAATCCAACTCTCCACTAAGGATACGGTAACGGTCGATCCTTTATCGATTAAATCGAAATTATTTTTCGGAGAGGAACTTTCCAAAGATCCCAAACACCTTTGGTGTAAATGCGTTGCGAATTACTACGGGAAAAAAGCCGTTAATCTAAAGTAAGGATTGCCCAAAACATTTTTTTTGGTAACTTGTTGGTTCATCAATAAAGCATACCTATGAAAATATTCTCCTACAGGAGTCTCGGGGTCATTCTGTTTTTCCTCACCTTTGGACTCCAAGCTCAAGTAACCTTCCCGATCAATGACGTCGCGAATCCACGCTCTGGCTACTACGCCTTTGTGCATGCGAATATCGTCAAAGACGCAAAAACCACCATCCCGAATGCGACACTCCTAATTAAACAGGGTCGAATCGAGGCGATCGGGGCTTCAGTAGCCATTCCCAAAGAAGCGATCGTCATCGAATGTCAAGGGAAATTTATCTACCCAAGCTTCGTAGATGCATTTAGCGATTACGGGATGGAAGCAGTTGCGCCAAGCAACTACAGTTACCGGGCACCGTCTCAAATGCTCAGCAATACCAAAGGGCCCTTCTCGTGGAACCAAGCCCTAAAATCTGAAGTGGAGCATGCCAAGCACTTTGTTGTCAACGAATCCAAGGCGAAAGAACTTCGCAAATTAGGCTTCGGAGCGGTATCCACCCTTCAGCCTGATGGAATCTCCCGCGGTACCAGTGCACTCGTATCTTTAGCCAAAGACCGTGAAAACATGGTCATCCTCAAAGAGAAAACGGCCGCACATTATTCCTTCGAAAAAGGTTCATCCACACAGGATTACCCAGGTTCTTTAATGGGTAGCGTTGCCTTACTTCGTCAAAACTTTCTCGACGCGCAATGGTATAAAAGCAAACCCGCGCAAGAAGGTTTGAACTTAAGCATTGATCGTTTTATTCAAAATGCGAGTCTGCCTCAAATTTTTGCGGTAACGGAGAAATGGAACGTGCTTCGTGCCGACAAAATTGGCGATGAGTTCGGGGTACAATACATTATCAAAGGTAGCGGTGACGAATACCAGCGCATCGAAGAAATGAAGGCTACCAAAGCATCCTTCATTTTGCCATTGGCTTTCCCGCAGACGATTGATGTGGAGGATCCGACCGACATGCGTTTTGTGAATGTGGCGGAATTGAAGCATTGGGAATTAGCTCCCACAAACCCTGCTGCTTTCGAAAAAGCAAATATCCCTTTCGCATTAACGGCACACGGTTTAAAGGACATGAGTTCTTTCATGCCAAATCTTCGTAAGGCGATTCAATATGGTTTGAGCTATCAAAAAGCCTTAGAAGCCCTGACCACAACTCCAGCCCAATTACTCGGCGTTTCCGATTTAGTTGGAACCCTCGATGCTGGTAAAGTAGCCAATTTCTTCATCGCAACAGGTCCGGTATTTGCTGAAAATACGGCTATCGTGGAGAACTGGGTTCAAGGTCGTGCACATGCCGTGCAGTCTGATCTTTGGACGAATTTAGCCGGAACCTATCAAGTGAACTTAGGTTCTAACAATGCTAAATTAGTCGTTCAAGGGGAGCCAGGTTCTTACAAAGCGCAATTAATCGCCAGTGATACGACGCAAGTTGACCTTTCTCAAAAGGATCAATTGGTTAACCTAGGTTATACGAGCAAGGCAGATAAATCACAACGCATTCGTTTGACAGGTTCTTTCGATGGTACAAACATTTCAGGTACGGGCCAATTGGCTTCTGGGGATTGGATTTCTTGGAAAGCTGTTCGTTCTGCAGTAGCCGGATCGGATTCGACAAAATCGAAGTCCAATAAGCCGGAAGCGTTGGGGGATGTTGTTTTTCCATTCAATGGATTTGGACAAAAAACAATTGCGAAACAAGAGAATTTATTGATCCAACATGCAACGGTTTGGACCAACGAGAAACAAGGTGTTTTAAAGGATGCCGATGTCTTGGTGAAAGCAGGTAAAATCGTTCAAGTGGGTAAAGGATTGAAAGATCCAACAGCCCGTATTGTAGATGGAACAGGTAAGCACGTGACAGCAGGTATCATCGATGAGCACTCGCACGTAGGAGCTACGGGCGGCATCAACGAATGTACGCAATCAGTGACGGCGGAAGTTCGTGTCGCAGATGTTATTGATCCGGATGACGTTGATATCTACCGTCAATTAAGTGGTGGTGTAACAGCTAGCCATATCTTACACGGTAGCTGTAATGTGATTGGTGGCCAAACGCAATTATTGAAATTCCGTTGGGGACAAAATGCGGAGGCATTGAAGTTTACGAACTGGGATCCATTTATCAAGTTTGCTTTGGGAGAAAACGTAAAACGTTCATGGAATACTTCAAATCCACGTTTCCCAGACACTCGGATGGGTGTAGAGCAAGTCCTCATGGATGCCTTTACTCGTGCTCGTGATTACGAAAAGCAAGGACCGGGAAAGCGGATCGATTTAGAATTAGAGACTTTGTTGGAGATTCTAAACAAGAAGCGTTTCATCACTTGTCACTCCTATGTGCAAAGTGAGATCAATACCATTTTGAAAGTGGCTGATAAATTTGGATTCACGGTGAATACTTTGACCCACATTTTGGAAGGCTATAAGGTAGCTGATAAAATGAAGGCGCATGGAGCGAATGCATCTACTTTCGCCGACTGGTGGAATTACAAGATGGAGGTTCTAGACGCTATTCCACAAAACGCAGCCATTATGCAAGCGGTAGGAGTGAATGTTGCCATTAATTCCGATGATGCGGAAATGGCACGTCGTTTGAACCAAGAAGCGGCTAAATCTGTGAAATATGCGGGCATGTCAGAAGAAGATGCCTTGAAAATGGTGACCTTGAATCCGGCTAAAATGTTGCACGTCGCTGATCGCGTGGGTAGTATTGCCCCTGGTAAGGATGCCGATTTAGTTATTTGGTCAGATCATCCGCTGAGCATTTATGCGAAATCAGAGAAGACAATTGTTGATGGTACCGTGGTATTTGACCGCGAGCAAGATGCCAAATTGCAAGAGGCTTTGAAGGCTGAAAAGCAACGCTTGATTCAAAAGATGATTGCTTCGAAAAAAGGTGGCGCATCTACGCGCCCTTCTACGCCATCGGTGAAGAAGCAAAACATGTGTGAAGAAGATCACAACCATGATAAGAGCCTTTGGGAGCGTATCGCTAGCCGTTTTATTGATGAAGAGCATGACCATATTAATGATTAAGAACATGAAAAAGCTATTAATACCTATATTTTGCTTCTTGGGCCTCTCATTGATGGCGCAAGAAACGATGCATCCCTCGCCCGCACAAACGAAGAAAATCGTTATCACGGGGGCGACCTTGCATATTGGAAATGGACAAGTTGTTCAGAATGGAAGCCTTTCCATCGATAAAGGCAAATTGACCGTGTTAACTTCTGCACCCAATATTACGGGCGATGTGGAACACATCGATGCGACTGGGAAACATATTTACCCGGGAGTGATTGCGCCGAATACCAACTTGGGTTTGGTTGAGGTAAGTTCTACCAAATCAACAGTGGATTACGATGAACTGGGGGAAATGAACCCGAACATTCGTTCGATCGTGGCCTATAATACGGATTCGAAGGTGATTAATACCCTGCGTTCAAACGGGGTTTTATTGGCGCAAATCGTTCCACAAGGGGGTCTAATTTCGGGATCTTCGACAGTCGTTCAATTAGACGCTTGGAACTGGGAAGATGCTGCATATGCTTTGGATAATGGGGTACATATTACGTTTCCTGCCTTGATTAATCGTCCAAACGGCGGAGGCGGTCGGAGAGGTGCTGATTCCGATGCTGTGAAAGCGGGATTAGAGCGCATCGAACAGGCGCGCGTGTTTTTCCGTGAGGCGAAAGCCTATTTGAATGAGAAAACGCATGCGGCAGTGAATTTGAAGTTTGAGGCAACGAAGGGCTTATTTGATCGTACGAAAACGCTTTATGTCCATTGTGACCTGGTTAAGGAGATGTTAACGGCGATCGATTTCGCGAAGGAATTCAATTTCAAATTGGTTATCGCAGGAGGAGCGGATAGCTGGATGATTGCGGATATTTTAGCGACCAATAAAGTAGCCGTTATCTTGCATGAGCCGCATGCATTACCTGCAGCGGAAGATGATGCGGTGGATCAACCGTACAAAACGGGAGCTCAATTGCAGAAAGCTGGTGTTTTGTTTACCATTTGCCAAGATTCAGGGGATGGTTATACGCAGATTCGTAATTTGCCATTCATGGCCGGAACGATGTCGGCCTATGGCTTAACACGCGAGGAAGCTTTATCAGCGATTACCTTAAATCCTGCTAAAATTTTGGGGATTGCAGATCGTACCGGAAGCTTGGAAACAGGCAAGGATGCGAACATCGTGATCTGTCAAGGGGACTTGTTGGATATGAAATCCAGCGTTGTGACACATGCCTTTATTCAAGGACGTGCGATCGACTTGGATAATAAGCATACGCAATTATACAATCGTTACAAGTACAAGTATAACTTGAAGTAATCTAATTAGCTTTGGGGAGAAGGTCGGTGACAAGTTTGCCGACCTTTTTTCATTTATTTAGTCTATTTTTGTTGGGTGAAACAGCGCATACTCCTTTTTGATACGATTTTAGATGGGCATCATCCGGCCTATTTAATTCATTTAATTGGCTATTACAGCACGCAGCCCGATGTCGAATTAATCGTTGTGACAGGAGAAGAATTTCAAATCAATTTCGCCAAACGTCAAACCTCCGAGCAATTACGTTGGGGAGAAAACGTGCGCTTTTATCCCATTGATAGCGCAACGATTCAGTCTTTACATGCCAGTCCCATTTACCTTCGCTCTATTCGGGAATGGAATATGGTAGTGGATATTGTCCATGAATTGGAGGTAAGTCATGCGGTATTAATGTATGTTGACTATTTTCCTCTGGGTGTGTTGTTTGGAAAGAAGTTACCCGTTCCCGTCTCGGGAATCAGCTTTCGTCCTCCCCAAAAACCCACGGGTGTTTTTGAATTTATGAAACGGAAGCTTTGGCAGGCGATGTTATCTTCCGGACAGATATCCCAAATTTTTTCCATTGTTCATTCGGCAGTGCCTGTCATGAATCATTTAAGTACGTACGCAAAAGTGACTCCTTTAGCGGATCCCGTTGTGCATTTGCCTTTGACAGCTCAGCAAAAATCGGATTTCCGACTGAATTGTGATATCGCCAAGAACAAGAAGGTCTTTCTTAATTTTGGGCAATTAGATCAGCGAAAGGGTATCGAGGCCTTCGTCGCCGCTTGTAAACTTCTAACTCCCAAAGATTTGTCGGGCATCTGTTTACTCCTTGCGGGGCCGATTGAATTGAGCTACGCGCTGGAACTGGATGTGCTTTTTCAGGAGATTCCGAATCTTCAGGTTGTGAAGTTATACGATTACCATAACTACCCGACGGTTGAATTGTGTTTTGATTTGGCGGACGTCGTATTGGTCACTTATCAAGATCACTTGGGAATGAGTTCTGTATTAGTGCGGGCTGCATTAGCCGGGAAACCGGTGATCGGAACGCGTGTTGGGACGATAGGCCTAACGATTCAAGAATATCATTTAGGCCTTGCGATTGATCCGTTAGATGATGTAGAATATGCTGACGCGATTAAATCAAAGATTAAGACTGATCCAATGAAACAAGCGGATTTAGCGCATCAAAATTCCGTGGAAGCATTCGTCCTCACGATAGCGAAAGGTATTGAATCTTAGCGCTTAAATCCTTCAGCAGATTCTTGGTTCTTTCCGGTCGGGCATCCGTAATAAATACCTGCCCAAAATGGTCCTCCGCCATCATTTCGATTAAGCGCTGAATCCGTCGGTCGTCTAGTTTATCGAAAATGTCATCCAATAACAACAAGGGTTTTCTCGGTTTAACCGCCGTCAAGGCATCGAATTGGGCTAATTTGAGCGCAACGACAAAACTCTTGGTCTGGCCTTGGGAACCGTATTTTTTCAAAGGATATCCATTGATTTCAAATTCAAAATCATCCCGGTGTATCCCCACCGTTGTTCGTTGGGCGGCAAAATCTTGTCTTTCGGCCTGCTTAAGTGCCGCATCCAATTGACCCGCCTCAAATGTTGATTCCATGCGGATTAAAACCTGCTCCCGGTCATCCGAAAGTGCTGCATAATGCGCTTGAAATCGCGGAAGGAAATCTTTCAAAAATTCACATCGCGCAGCACGAATCGACTCCCCAAGAAGCACGAGCGGTTCATGGTAGCTGGCCAACATCAATGTATCCATCGTTCCGCTTTCTGCAAAGATCTTCAGTAGACTGTTGCGTTGTTGCACGATGCGGTTATAGCGAATCAGGTTTTCTAAAAACGTACGATCTAATTGTGCCATGACCCCATCAAAAAATCGTCGACGGGTATCCGAGCTGTCACGAACCAAATCCGTATCATGTGGGTCCATGAGCACGATAGGAAAATTTCCGATATGGTCGGCCAAGCGGGTATAGGGCTTCTGGTCGCGTAGCAGGGCTTTTTTCTGGCCCTTTTGAACCGCACAGGTGATCTGCGTCTCGGTCTCAGGCACGTGTTCGTCCTTTTGGAATATGAAACTTCCTTGTACCATGAAGAAGGAATCTCCGTGTCGGATGCACAGCGGATCCGCGACACCACGGGCACTTTTGGTCAAGGAAAGAAAATGAATGGCATCTAATAGATTTGTTTTCCCGATTCCATTTTCCCCCACGATGCAATTAATATTTGGGATGAAATCAAATTGCGCCTCCTCGTAGGACTTAAACTGTTTGACCTGTAAAGATTTTAGGTACATAGGGAGGAGCGAATGGGCACAATGCTGTAAAATTAAAGAATAATACGCGATTTTTTGGCTGCTTGCGTGTTTTGTTTTAATTTCGCCTTGATTTTGACGAGGGCATTTTCCTTCGACAACAAAAATTTCCGACCGACAAATGGCAAAGAAAGAAACACAAGCACCTAAGTATTCCAAAGAGACCTACATGTATTGGTATGAATCCATGCAGTTACAACGCAAGTTCGAAGAGAAATGCGGTCAATTATATGGAATGCAAAAAATCAAAGGTTTTTGTCACTTATACATTGGCCAGGAGGCTTGTTCTTCTGGATCCAAATCGGCCTTGCGCGAAGGCGATAAATACATCACCGCTTACCGTGACCACGGTATTCCTTTGGCTTTAGGAACTTCTCCTAACGCGATTATGGCCGAATTATACGGTAAAATCACAGGAGCTTCCAAAGGGAAAGGCGGTTCGATGCACATCTTCGATAAGGAAGTAGGTTTCGTGGGTGGACACGGTATCGTTGGGGCGCAAATCCCGTTAGGTGCTGGTTTGGCATTCGCGGAAAAATATAAGAAAACAGGTAATGTTTCGATCACTTATTTCGGTGACGGTGCATCTCGTCAAGGTGCTTTGCACGAAGCTTTTAACATGGCGATGACTTGGAAATTACCTGCGATTTTCGTCGTAGAAAATAACGGTTATGCGATGGGTACTTCCGTTGCTCGTACGTCTAACGTAACGGAATTATACCAATTAGGTGAGGCTTACGACATGCCTTCTGAGGCAGTTGACGCGATGGATGTGGAAGCTGTTCACGAAGCAGTTTCTCGTGCTGCAGCGCGTGCCCGTGCTGGAGAAGGTCCTACGTTCTTGGAATTCAGAACTTATCGTTACCGTGGACACTCAATGTCAGATCCTCAAAAATACCGCTCAAAAGAAGAGGTTGAGGCTTACAAAGAGCGTGATCCGATCGAACAAGTAAAGAAGCGTATCTTGGATTTTGGCATTGCTACACAAGCGGATTTAGATGCGATCGATGCTAAGATCAAAGTACAGGTTCAAGAGTCTGTTGATTTTGCGGAGACATCTCCATTCCCTACCGCGGATGAGGCTTACAAAGATGTGTACGTTCAAGAAGATTATCCGTTTATCGTCGAATAATCTAGACGTTAATATAATTGAGAGGCACGGGATGATTTCCGTGCCTTTTTTTATTCAACAAGCATCTTGTCGATCGCCAATAATTCATCCCGGAATTTCGCCGCTAGTGGGAAATCCAGCTCGCGCGCGGCACGTTCCATTTCCTTCTGAATGGATTCCTTTTGTTTCTTCAACTCAGGCTTACTCATGTAGGCCAATAATGGATCCGCGGCTTGAACGGATTCTTTCGGCGTAATGCCATAGGACTTGATCGGTTTCGCCATGCGATCCGCAATCGAAGTCTGCTCCATAATCTCATCATGACTGCGCCAAATGGTTTTCGGCGTGATGCCATGTTCTTGGTTATAGGCCATTTGTTTCTCCCTTCTGCGATTCGTTTCCGAAATCGCCCGCTCCATCGAGCCGGTCATTTTGTCGCCGTACATGATTACCCGACCGTTTTCATTTCGCGCTGCCCGACCAATCGTTTGGATCAACGAACGGATATCACGTAAGAAACCTTCTTTGTCGGCATCCATAATCGCCACCAACGAAACCTCTGGCAAGTCTAATCCTTCGCGCAATAAGTTCACGCCCACCAGCACATCAATTACGCCTAAGCGCAATTCTCGTAAAATCTCCACCCGTTCCAGGGTCTTGATTTCCGAGTGGATGTAACGGCATTTGACCCCCACGCGATCCATGTATTTAGATAGCTCTTCGGCCATTCGTTTGGTCAAAGTCGTGATCAGTACGCGTTCTTTTTTCTTGATGCGGTCGTAGACCTCATCCAATAAATCGTCGATTTGGTTTTTGGTCGGACGGACATCGATCAAAGGATCTAACAATCCCGTTGGTCGGATAATTTGTTCCACCACCACACCTTCGGATTGCTTTAATTCATAGTCGGAAGGTGTCGCCGAAACGTAAATCGTTTGGCCTACTATGTCTTCAAATTCTTGAAAAGTTAACGGGCGGTTGTCCATGGCCGATGGAAGACGGAAGCCGTATTCGACGAGCGATTCTTTTCGAGATCGGTCGCCACCGTACATCGCGCGGATTTGTGGCATGGTTACGTGGCTTTCATCCACGACCATCAAGAAATCATCGGGAAAGAAGTCGAGGAGGCAGAAGGGCCTTTGCCCAGGTTTGCGCTGATCGAAATAGCGGGAATAATTCTCGATGCCGGAGCAATAGCCTAGCTCGCGCATCATTTCTAAATCAAATTCGGTCCGTTGTTTAATCCGTTCGGCTTCTTGCAAACGTCCGTCTTTGCCGAAGTAAGAAATTTGATTGACGAGGTCTGCTTGAATATCCGAGATGGCATTGTTCAAGGTCTCGCGGCCTGTGACAAATAGGTTGGCCGGGAAAATCGCGACCATGGTTTCTTTGGAAATCTTCTTGCCGGTCCAGGGATCGATGCGGTGAATCTCCTCGATTTCATCGCCAAAGAAGATGACGCGGTAGCCGAAATCCGCATAGGCCAAAAATATATCAACCGTATCGCCTTTGACCCGGAAGGTTCCGCGTAGGAATTCACCTTCGGTTCTCGAATACAGAATCTCGACGAGTCGGAAAAGAAACTGATTCCTTGAAATTGTTTCCCCCACACCGATTCGCATGATGGAATTTTTGTATTCGTCGGGGTTTCCCATACCGTAAATACAGGAAACGGAGGCGATGACGATGATATCTCGCCGACCGGACATGAGGGCCGCGGTGGTGGCAAGACGAAGTTTTTCAATTTCTTGGTTGATCGATAAATCCTTTTCGATGTAGGTACCCGTGGAGGCGATAAATGCCTCGGGCTGGTAATAATCGTAATAGGAGATGAAATACTCGACAGCATTTTCGGGGAAGAAGGATTTAAATTCTCCGTAAAGTTGAGCGGCGAGGGTTTTGTTATGGCTTAAAATCAGCGTCGGCCGATTGACTTCTTTGATGACATTCGCAATGGTAAAGGTTTTCCCGGACCCAGTTACACCGAGAAGGGTTTGTGCTCTCTCCTCTTTCTGTAATCCTTCCACCAATTCCCGGATGGCATTGGGTTGATCCCCTGTGGGTTGATAGGACGATGCGATTTTAAATTCCATGTTCAAAAGTACATAATATTCGCTTGCGAAGAATAGGAATTGTGGGGGGAATCCATGTATTTTTGGATGCTAAAATTCAACAAATGATTAAGAACCTTGCCCTGCTAGGGATTGCGTTTTTGGGCTGTGCCTCGAAGGAAGCCCCTACGCCCTTTTTACCTACTCAACCGACGACACCTGTTGCGCCCAAAGTCTACACTTTCACGAAAGATCCGATTTGGGTGGATGAATTCGATACGCCTGGATTGCCTAATGAGAAATTTTGGTCTTATGATGTAGGAGGTTCCGGCTGGGGCAATAATGAGCTTCAATATTATACGAAAGCAGATATTGATAATGCGCACATCGAAAATGGGGTTTTGACTATTGAGGCTCGGAAGGAGCCCATGGGAGCGATGAATTATTCGTCGGCACGTATTGTCACGAAAGGCAAGCAGGATTTCTTATATGGAAAGGTAGAGGTGCGGGCAAAGATTCCGGCGGGTCGCGGTAATTGGCCGGCGATATGGATGTTGGCAAGTCAATCTGATTACGGTTCCGCCTATTGGCCGGACAATGGCGAGATCGATATTTTGGAACATGTGGGCTATGACCCGGCGGTGATGCATTTTTCGATTCATACCAAAGCCTTTAATCACGTGATTGGTACGCAAAAGACTGCGACGACTCGTCAGGAAGATTTTGAGCAGTACCATGTGTATACGATGGAATGGACACCTCAAAACATCAAATCCTACATCGATGGGAAGCTTTATTTTACGTTTGAGAATACAGGACGTGGATGGGAGGAATGGCCGTTTGATAAGAAGCAACATATCTTGTTGAATTTGGCGATAGGAGGAAATTGGGGAGGACAAAAGGGTGTGGATGATTCGATATTTCCGAACAAATTTATGATTGATTATGTCCGTGTCTACGGATTAAACCCTTAGGAATGAGATACCCAGCAGCGGCGGAAGCCTTTGATCGATTATTGTGCGTGATGGATGATTTGCGCGAGAAGTGTCCATGGGATAAGAAGCAGACGATGGAGACCTTGCGTCATTTGACGATTGAGGAGACCTATGAGTTATCGGATGCGATTATGTCCAAGGATATGGCGGAGATTCGGAAGGAGATTGGGGATGTGATGCTTCATTTGGTTTTTTACAGCAAGATAGGTTCGGAGACGGGGGATTTTGATATTACCTCGGTGCTTCACGGGATTTGCGAGAAATTGATTTCTCGTCATCCGCATATTTATGGGGATGTGGTGGCAGAAACGGAGGAGCAGGTGAAGGCGAATTGGGAGGCTTTGAAATTGAAGGAGGGGAATAAGTCGGTGCTAAGCGGAGTTCCCGGATCATTGCCGGCTTTGGTGAAGGCGATGCGGATACAGGAAAAGGCGCGCGGTGCGGGATTTGATTGGGAGGAGAAGGAGCAAGTTTGGGAAAAGGTGGAAGAGGAATTGGGGGAATTTAAGGAGACCTTTGTGGGGAAAGATTTGACTGTGGCTCAAAAAGAGGAAGCTGAGGGGGAATTGGGCGATTTGATTTTTAGCTTGGTGAATTTTGCGCGTTTTATTGATATAAATCCGGATCAGGCGGTTGAGCGCACAAATCGTAAATTTATTTATCGTTTTCAGCATTTAGAGCGTCGTGCGGCCGAAATGGGCAAGAATTTGCAGGAAATGACGCTGGCAGAGATGGATGTACTTTGGAACGAAGCGAAGGTGACGCTGCCAGGGTTATGACCCTGGCAGCGTCTACCGCCAGAACGTTTTTCAAATCAATTTATTTTACAGAAAACTGATAAACCGTTTTTGATGTATAGGTTTCCCCGGGACGCAAGACGGTTGAGGGGAAATTGGGTTTATTAGGAGAATCGGGATAGTGCTGAGTTTCTAGGCAGAATCCCGTGCGCTTATTGTATTTCGCGCCGTATTTCCCGATCAGGTGACCATCTAAATTATTTCCGGTATAGAATTGAACACCAGGCTCGGTGGTGAATACTTCCATGACCCGACCGGATACAGGTTCCTCCACATGTGCGATTTTTGCATAAGCTCCAGGCGCTTTGTCGAAGGCATAGCAGTGATCGTAACCACCTCCAAAAGCGATTTGCTCATCTGCAGCATTAATTTCTAAACCGATCTTCTTGGGGGATGTAAAATCAAAGGGTCCTCCTTTCACGGATTTTACTTCGCCGGTTGGGATTAAGACTTTATCAATGGGAATGAAAAAAGGCGCATTGAGTTGGATCGTGTGATCAAGGACATCACGCTTCACATTGCCCGATAGGTTGAAGTACGAGTGATTACAAATATTGAGGACAGTTGCCTGGTCTGTTTTTGCGGTGTAATCCATTGCAATCGCGTTGTCTTCGGTGAGCGTGTAGGTTACTTGAACCTCTAGGTTACCAGGAAAACCTTCTTCGCCATCTTTTGAAAGGTAAGACAGGGTCAGGCTTCCGGGTTTTTGAGAAATGGTTTTCCATACTTTTTTATCGAAACCTTTAAGGCCTCCGTGGAGGTGTTGGCCATTGTTTTGTGCAGCCAAGCTATAGTTTTTGCCATCCAGGCTGAATTTTCCGGCGGCGATGCGGTTTCCGTAACGTCCTACGACGGCTCCGAAGTAGGGAGAATCTTTGATGTAGTCCGCCACGCTATCGAATCCCAACACCACGTCTTCGATGACTTTGTTTTTGTCGGGCACCATGATTTTGGTAATGATGGCTCCGTAGTTCATGATCTGTACCTCCATGCCTTTCGAATTTTTCAAGGTGTAGAGTGTTACGGCTTCGTTGTTGGGTGTTTGGCCGAAGGGCTTTTCCGAGTTTAACATATTGGTTTTAAGAGGTTTAGATTGTGCCATTCCCATAAAAAAGGTGCAAGCAAAAAAGGCTGTAGTAAGCCTTATAACGGTTTTTTTCATGGTCAATAGGTTATTGAGTTTCCAATTTAGCTTTTTTGCTTGAAAATAAAATTATTCTTTCTATCTTTGCACCCCAATTTAAAAATTGTTTTACACTTAATTTCAGCACGTTAGCCCAGCGTGTTGATGTATCTAGGGCGATCAAATATGTCAAAAGTTAAAAAAGATTTCGACTGGGATTTAGTT
>Ga0228702_1000536_pt1 | contig 28492 bp, 25 predicted proteins | sample McNCre217_Aug_MG_2_FD_178018 | JGI IMG/M metagenome (GOLD analysis project Ga0228702, IMG submission 178018) | Freshwater microbial communities from McNutts Creek, Athens, Georgia, United States - 20-17_Aug_MG | ecosystem: Environmental > Aquatic > Freshwater > Creek | place: USA: Georgia...
CGTATTTCTGACCGAAGTCCCAGGCCGCACGGCTGGTGGCTTCGGCATTGGTCATCATGAAGGGCAGCTCGAACACTTCCAGCTTGGCCAGTTTGGGTGTGTAGGCTTGCAAGGTCCAAGCCACATCGACCACGCCGTCGCGGACTTGTTCGTACAACTGCACCGGTGTGCCGCCCAGCTGCATGGCGGGGAAGATGTCGCACTTCAGGCGGTCTTTGGAGTCGCGTGCAATGGCTTTGCACCAGTCACCGAGCATGGTGGTGTGCTGAATGGACTGTGGGCCCAGAAAGTGGTGCACTTTCAGGGTCACGGTTTGGGCTTGCACACCCAAGCCAGTGGCCAGCAAGCCAGCGGCGAGGGCGGTTTGTTTCAAGAGTTGTTTCATGCCATGAGCTCCTTCAAAGTTTGTCTCAAGTCTGATCTTAAAACCAACCGATCGGTCGGTTAATTGGTGTTTACCCAGTTGAGCAGCGGCTCAATGGGGATTGATGTGAATTATGTTGCAAGTTTTTTGAGTATTTATGCGGGTAATTACCAGTTTCCTTAAATATATTGCACTTTTTTGCATCATTGAATGTCGATGGTCAAACTGCCCAAGCCTGCCACCTGGCCCACCAGGCGATCCCCCTTGACCACTGCGGCAACACCTTCAGGCGTTCCGGTGAAGATCAGGTCGCCTGCTTGCAGTTCCCAGGCGGCGGACAGGTGTTCAATGGTTTCGGCCACATTCCAGATCAATTTGTCCACGCTGCTGCGCTGGCGGTCTGCACCGTTGACTTGCAGACTGATTTCTGCGCGGTTCACATCCCCGGCTTGGGCGGCTGGTGTGATCGGGCCAATCGGGCCTGACAGGTCAAATGCTTTGCCGATGCACCAGGGGCGGCCTTGCTTTTTCATCTCGTTTTGCAGGTCGCGGCGTGTCATGTCCAAGCCCACGGCGTAGCCATAGATGTGTTTGGCGGCATCGGCCGCTTGGATGTTGCGCCCGCCCACACCGATGGCGACCACCAGTTCGATTTCGTGGTGCAGGTTTTGCGTCAGGCTGGGGTAGGGCATGCGGCCGATTTGGCCTGCATCGACCACCACCAAGCTGTCGCTGGGCTTGAGGAAGAAAAAGGGCGGTTCGCGGCCGGTGAAGCCCATTTCTTTGGCGTGCTCTTCGTAGTTGCGGCCCACGCAGTAAACGCGGTGAACCGGAAATCGCTCGGTCTGGCCCACCACGGGCAGGCTGACCACAGGCATGGGCTCAAAAACAAAACTCATGAACGGCTTTCATTAAAGGGGTGGAGTGTAGATGCGGGAAATCATCGTAAGTGGGCTTACTATAGGGGGCCGGGATCGCAGTTCCGGCCAGTGAAAACCCTTGAATACCGGAGCTTTGAGGCATGAGCAAGCGTTTCGATGTGGCCACCGCGCCAGGGCACCTGATTCGGCGTGCGCAGCAAATTGCGGTGTCCATTTTTGCCGACCGTCTGGCGGCATCTGACATCACGCCTGTCCAGTTTGCCATCCTCAACGCCTTGAGCGACACCCCCGACATGGATCAGGTCACCTTGGCCAAGCGGGTGGCCTTCGATCCGGCCACATCGGGCTCGGTGATCGGGCGTCTGGAGGCCAAAGGCTGGTTGACCCGGCAAGCCCATGCGACGGACCGCCGACGCAAACTGCTGGTGGTCACGCCCGAAGGCTTGCAGGCCTTGGCCAGCATGCAGACGGCAGTGGCCGAGGTGCAGACACAAATACTGGCCCCGCTGAATGCATACGATCAAAAGCAATTTGTGGATCTGCTGGCCCGGTTGGTGGCTGGGCACGAGGCGCAGTGACGCGCCAGGCGGGTTTTCAGGCAGAGGTATAGGTCAAATTGAAGTGTTCGACCTGTGGGGGGGCAGCGAAGAACGGGCCCACGATGGCGCGCCACTGGGTGAACAGATCGGATTCGCGAAAGCCCACCGTGTGGTCTTCCAGCGTGTTCCAGAAAATTTGCAGCACGTAACGCTCGGGGTTTTCGATGCCGTGATTGACCTTGGCACCGCGAAAGCCCTTGGCTTGGCTGGCCACTGTGCTCAGCCCGTGCTCAATGGCTTTTTGAAAGGCGGCTTGTTGACCGGGCTGGATGCGGATGTCGGCGATTTCGAGGATCATGGGCTTTGGAGTGGTCGGTTAGAACGCTCTGACCATAACCCAATTTATCTGGTGCAAAGGCCACTCAGGTGACTGAAATGGACGCTGCTCTCAGCACCAGTCCTGTGCCGCAGCTCAAGGCTTTGGAGGCACTCGGGAGGCTCGCCAGACCAAGCCGGCAAACAAGACAGACACGATGGCCAAGGCTGCGGTGCTGGTCATCCAGAAGGTGTCCACACCCGGGCGTGCAGACCACGGGGGCAGCCCCTGGTAGGCCAGCCGGTAACCGCCATACAGCCCGAAGCCCCAAAGCAAGGTGGTGTAGATGAGCAATGGCGTCAGGGTGATGCGGTAGCAGCGCAGCAAGAATGCGCACACCGCTTGCACCGCATCGGCCAGGTGGTACAGCGCAACCCAGCCCAGCCAGAGGGTAGCGGCTTGGGCGACGTCCGCATCGTTGGTGAATGCCTGCGCAATGGGGTGGCGAAACAGGCCCAGCAGCCCAGCCCCGACCAAGGCGGCGGCCACCGCCAGTGCGATCCCTGTGCCTGCGGCGCGGCGGGCTTTGTGGGCTTGGCCCGCACCCAGCCAATAACCGGTGCGTGCGCTGCTGGCAATGCCCAGGGCCAGCGGCACCATGTACAGCACGGCGGCCAGACTGGCCGCGATCTGGTGACTGGCCGATGCCACGGCACCCAAACGCGCGATGAACAAGGCCATCAAGGTGAAGGAGGTGACTTCGACCATGATGGACAAGCCGGCCGGCACGCCCAGTTGCAAAAAGCGTCGCAGTTGGAGCCACTGCGGGCGTTCCATGCCTTGCCATAACCGATAAGGCTGGTAGATGTCTTGCGTTCGCAGCATGTACAGACCGGTGAGCAGCATGAACATGTTCACCCCCAGCGTGGCCCAGGCACAGCCCACCACGCCCATGCCTTGCAGCTGCCATTCACCCAGTTGCACGCCAAAGGTCAGGGCATACGACAGCGGGATCTTCACCAGCAGTGCACCCGCTTGCAGCCAGGTCACCAAACGGGGATAGCCCAGGCTTTGGTTGAGGGTGCTGTACATCCGAAACAACAAAGAGGGCACGAGGGCCAAGGCCAGCACCTGCAGGTAGGCCCGCACCTCGGGCCAAAGCGCTTGGGGCACATCGGTCCAGCTCAGCCAGGGTTGCGGGAACCACAGCGCGGTGCAGCCGATGAGCGCAGCCCCAGCGCAGATGTACAGGGCCTGGCGCACCGACTGCCCGATTTCGGCGGTACGACCAGCGCCGCGCAGCTGCGCCCAAACAGGCAGCAAAGCTTGCAGCATGCCGTTGAGCGCCACATAAATGCTGATGTAAATGGATGACGCCAGGGACAAAACAGCCAGGGCCTGTGGGCTGTAGCGCCCGGCAATCACCGTGTCGGCTATGCCAAAAGCCATGACGGCCAGTTGCCCAATCAGAACAGTGCCCGCATGGCGGGCAATGGTGCCGAGTTCAGACATCGCTCAAGGCAGGGCCACGGTCGGTTTGAAAATCAGGATGCTTTCTTCCTTGCTCTGCACGCGATGGGCTTTGCCTGTTTCGCTCCAACCGAGCTGTTGGAGCTTGGTGGACAGCAGCGGCAAGTTGGCACGGTCCACAATCAACCAGCGGCAGTTGGCCTGAGGGGCTTGGGCCGGGATCAGTCGGACCTGGCCATGGAAACGGAAGGCGGTGCCTTGCGCACGGCTGATGCCGGCGTACTGCAGGCAATCCACAGGCCCCGTGACGGTGGTGACTTGTTTCACCATCGGGGCGTAGCTGCGGGCAAAGTCAAGCAAGGGCAGCCACAGGCTCATGACCAGCAGCCAGCACAAGGTGGCCCCACTGGCAGGCAGGACCATGCTCTTCCACAAGGCGGTGCGGTGGTGACCAATCCGCCATTTGACGAGGCCTGCCCAGGCCACGGTGGCCGCCAGGGCCAGGCTCATGGTCACGAGTGAGAACTCGGGGACGAAACCCGGCACCAGACGTGCCACGTTGAGGGCGGGCTGGGCGGGAACGCCGGTCTGCAGGGCGATCCAGACCACCCAGACAACCAGGGCGCAGAAGCTGAAAAACAAGAGCGTGAACCAGTCGATCCACGCGCTCAAACTGCGGCGCAGCGTCGGCAAAGCGAAGGCCGCCAAGGTGGCCACGGCAGGCAGCGCGACCAGCAATGCACGGTCAGACAAACCGGTGAACCAGGTGGCACCCGCAGTGACGATGGCAAACCACAAAGGCAGACCCAAGTGGGGGTAACGCCAGCCTTGTGAGAGCTGTCCGCGCCAGCGCCACAGCGACCACAGTGCCAACGGCCAGGCCGGCCAGGTGAACCACATGAGCAATTTGGCCAGGATGTGCACATCCACCATTTGGTGGGGCACAACGCGCCAGCGCCACAAATCCAGTGCGCCTGCGGTGGTGATGCACAGCAGGGCGATCAGTGCCAGCAGGCCCAGGTCAAGCATGCTCAAGCGGCGTTGTGCAGGGTCGGGCTGCGCCATGGCGCACAGCCATGAGCCGCCGATGCCCAGCCACAGTGCCAGGCTGGGTGCCCCAGACAAGGTCAGCCCCAGCATGCCGGTGGCAATGGCGATGGCGCTTTGCAGGCGGTGACGGGGCAAGGTGGCCAGACCGAAAAACAGCAAGGCGGCCAGGCACAACTGGCTCAAGGCGGGCGTGGTCTCGTGCGACAGACGCGCCAGGCCCAGACAGGCGAGCAAAGCCAGCAAGCCGCCATCGGCGAGTGCACAGGCGTAATCCTTGGGCTTGGCTTCGCCACCAAAGGCAAAGGCCACGGGCTGGGCTGCAGGGTGGCGGGCCAAGGCATAGACCGCGTACCAAGTCGAGACCAGTGTGAGCGCCAGCATGGCGATGAAAGGCACACGTGCGAAAACGTGCTCCCAACCCGCAGGGGCCACGCGGATGGCCGCTGCGCCCAACCAGTAAGGCAGCAAGGCCAAGCTGTCGTCGGCCTGGCCGAGCAAGCTGGGCTTGAGCCAGCTGACCACTTCGCCCCATGCCGGTTGCGCCAGTTGCAGCATGTAGCCAAAAGACTCGATGTCATCGGCTTTCCAGGGTGCACGCCCCCAGAAACCGGGCAACACATAAGCGGCGCACAGCAAAATCAAAGCCAGGCGCGGCAGTCGGCGCACGGCATGTTGGGCAACGATGGCGGGGGTGGGTTGGTTCACAGGGTCAGAAGATAGCAGGTCTTGGCGATGACAAAAGGGCTTTCCCAATGCAACAAGGGCAGGCCGGTTGCCCGGACTGCCCTTGTGGGGATTGCGACCAGCTGATTACTTGCCGGTGGAAATCTTGCCGAAACGGTTGCGGAATTTCTCCACGCGACCGCCCATGTTGTCGACCGACTTCTGTGTACCTGTGTAGAAGGGGTGCGACTCGCTGGTCGTGTCCAACTTGTACAAAGGCAGCTCGCGGCCGTCTTCCATGGTGATCATTTCTTTGGTGTTAGCGCATGAGCGGGTCACGAACTTGAAACCGTTGGACATGTCCTGGAAGCAAATTTCACGGTAGTTGGGGTGAATGCCGTCTTTCATGGGGAAATCCTTTTATTTTCGCTACGGTAGCCACACTTCAGACCATCTGAGTGCACTTTCCGCAAAACCTGTCGATTATAGGGTATTAACCGCCTCGTCGCATCATGTCGAAGAATTCGGAGTTGTTCTTGGTGGCTTTCATGCTCTTCAAGACCATCTCCATCGCCTCGATTTCATCCATGTTGTACATGAACTGGCGCAGGATGCGGGTTTTTTGCAGCACTTCAGGAGACAGCAGCATTTCTTCCCGACGGGTGCCGCTGCGGTTGAGGTTGATGGCCGGGAACACACGCTTTTCGTACAGGCGACGCTCCAGGTGGATTTCGCTGTTGCCCGTGCCTTTGAATTCTTCAAAGATCACTTCATCCATGCGGCTGCCAGTGTCCACCAAGGCCGTGGCGATGATGGTCAAGCTGCCACCTTCTTCCACATTGCGGGCAGCGCCAAAGAAGCGCTTGGGGCGTTGCAGTGCGTTGGCATCCACGCCGCCGGACAGCACCTTGCCCGATGATGGCACCACGTTGTTGTAGGCGCGGGCCAAGCGGGTGATCGAGTCCAGCAGGATCACCACGTCTTTTTTCAGTTCGACCAGACGTTTGGCACGCTCGATCACCATTTCGGCCACATGCACATGGCGTGAAGCGGGTTCGTCGAAAGTAGAGGAGATCACCTCGCCGCGCACACTGCGCTGCATTTCGGTCACTTCTTCAGGGCGCTCGTCCACCAGCAAGACCATCAGGTGCACATCGGGGTAGTTGGCAGTGATGGCATGTGCGATCTGCTGCATCATCACGGTCTTGCCCGACTTGGGTTGCGCCACGATCAAGGCGCGCTGGCCACGGCCGAGTGGGGCAATGATGTCGATCACGCGCGCGGTGATGTTTTCTTCACCTTTGATGTCGCGTTCCAGGCGCATCTGTTCTTTAGGGAACAGGGGCGTCAGGTTTTCGAACATGACCTTGTGCTTGTTGTTCTCGGGCAGGTCGTCGTTGACTTTGTCGAGTTTGGTCAATGCGAAGTAGCGCTCCCCATCTTTGGGGATGCGCACTTCACCTTCGATCATGTCGCCAGTGTGCAGGTTGAAGCGGCGCACCTGGCTGGGGCTGATGTAGATGTCGTCCGTGCTGGCTGTGTAGCTGGAGTCCGGACTGCGCAAAAAGCCAAAGCCGTCAGGCAAGATCTCGAGCACACCGTCGGCAAACACCTGTTCGCCTGCTTTTGCGCGCTTTTTGATGATGGCAAACATCAACTCCTGCTTGCGCATACGGCCTGTGTTCTCGATTTCGAGGGCTTCGGCTTGCTTCAGGAGTTCGGACACATGAAGTGCCTTGAGTTCATTCAAATGCATGGGAGTTGGCCTGTGTATCAACGGTCCATCGTGGATCGTTCTCAGTAAACCGGGTGGAGGTGTTCAGAACCGGAAATCGCCCGGGGTCAGGGGCAGGGTGTACCGGTGATCAAGGCGGATTCCCCTGTTGGGGGTGCCTTGCAGGAAATTATGACAGGTTTTTGGTCAAGCCCAAAAAAGAAAACCGGGCACGAATGTCCCGGTTGGTGGGGTGTGGCCTGCGCCGCGTGCCGCAGGCCAGTCGGGGTCAAGCCAATTGCTGATCGATGAATGCGGTCAATTGGGATTTGCTCATGGCGCCGACTTTGGTGGCTGCCAGTTGCCCGTCTTTGAAAATCATCAGGGTGGGGATGCCACGGATGCCAAATTTGGCAGGGATGTCGCGGTTTTCGTCCACGTTCATCTTGGTGACTTGCAGTTTGCCTTCGTAGGCGCCTGCGACTTCGTCCAGGATCGGAGCGATCATTTTGCAGGGGCCACACCATTCGGCCCAGAAGTCCACCACCACCGGTTGGCTCGACTGAAGCACGTCGGCGTCAAAACTGGTGTCGGTGATGTGTTTGATCAAATCGCTGGCCATGGCCTTTTCCTTGTGAACATTGAAGATGCGGCTAAAGTTGCAGCTATTTTGACAGAATCCAGACATGCGCACCTGTCGCGCGCGTGTTGCCACCCTTTGTTTTGATGTCTTTGTTTTGATGTCTTTGATTACCCCAACTTCCCCAGTTACCCCATCATCCGATCTTGTTGTGGATGTTGCCATCGTCGGAGGCGGGCCTGCAGGCTTGATGGCCGCAGATGTTTTGTCTCAAGCCGGGGTGCGTGTGCATCTGTTTGACGCGATGCCTTCGGTGGGGCGCAAGTTTTTGCTGGCGGGACGCGGTGGCTTGAACCTCACCCATTCTGAAGAGGGGGCTTCATTTCGGCATCGCTATGGTGCAAAGACTGTTGAAGTCGGGCGCTGGCTGGATCTGATGGATGCGCAAGGGGTCAGGGATTGGGCTCACGATCTGGGCGTTGAGACATTCGTTGGGACCTCTGGACGGGTTTTTCCGACCGAGATGAAGGCCGCACCACTGCTGCGGGCATGGCTTCACAGGTTGCGGCATCCAGTTTCGGGAGTGCCTGTTCAGTTCCATATGCGTCATCGATGGTTGGGGTGGCAGGACGGGCACTTGCTTTTTGAGCAATCTGCGCCATCGACAACACTGACTGTGCGCGCTGGTGCCACTGTATTGGCTTTGGGCGGGGCGAGCTGGCCGCGCTTGGGTTCTGATGGTGCCTGGGTCCCTTTGCTGGATGCGCAAGGGATTGCCGTCAACGCATTGAAACCAGCCAATTGCGGTTTTGATGTCCTGGGCCGTGGCGAAGCGGGTTGGAGTGATCATTTCCGGACTCGATTTGCAGGCCATCCCATCAAGTCGGTGATTGTCTCTGTGCCTGTTTGGGGTGACGACAAGGCGCCAGCCCGGTTTTCGCGCAAAGGTGAGTTTGTTGTCACCGAGACCGGCATCGAGGGCAGTTTGGTGTACGCCGCATCCGCCTGGCTGCGAGACAATCTACAAGCGCACGGTCAGGCCGAATTGGTGATGGACTTCCTGCCGGACAAGTCCATGGATCAGGTGCTTACAGCGGTCCAATGGCCACGGGGCAGTCGCAGTTTGTCGAGCCATCTCAAAAGCCGTTTGGGTCTGGACGGGGTCAAGATGGGCCTTTTGAATGAGTTGTGCGCTCCGCAAGAGCTCCATCAAGCGGACAAACTGGCCCGTCATATCAAGGCTTTGCATTTGCCACTCAAGGCGCCCAGACCCGTGGACGAAGCGATCAGCACCGCCGGGGGCGTCGCGTTTGAGGCTGTAACGACGGGTTTGATGCTCCGAAATTGCCCGAATGTCTATTGCGCAGGGGAGATGTTGGACTGGGAAGCCCCTACCGGGGGGTACTTGTTGACCGCCTGTCTGGCCAGTGGAAAACAGGCCGCGCAAGGCGTTTTGGAAAATATTTTCAAAAAAACTTGAAAACGATGTATTCCTAATGCCTTTGTGCTGCGTTGTGGATGTGTGAGTAACTTCATCCAATGAACGAGGTCGACATGACTCCAGATACATCCAAGGAATACCAGTGTGCCGTTGAAGAGGCTGCCAATGCCTTCATGAAAGTGATGGCCCTGCGTGGTTTCAATGTTCGGGATTACCCTCAGAATTTTGTGGCGCAAATGGCCCAGCAAACCCGTCTGGCTTTTGAATGCAACCGAACTGGCGCACATGCCCATGCCGACGCGCTGGTCGCCGAGTTGCTGCGTGCAGCACCGCAGGCGCCTCGTCTGGTGAGCTCCAACAAGGTCAAGGCCTTGCCATTTCCATCTTTGCGTCGTCGCATGGCCTGACCTCTTTTGCAGCAATGCAATGTCAAAGGCGCCCGAGTGGCGCCTTTTGTCGTTTGGGATGCAGGAGGGTGGTTCAGCGCTGGTGATGCGCAACAGCCGCAGAGAATCATTGCGGGTTTGAACCTGTCATGGCAGACAGTACCGCGATTCATGTTTTGCCACGTCCTGACGAAGACGTGTCACAAGCAAGTGCTACAAATCGGTGGATTTTTGATCTGGAAAAGAGCTAAACGCTTGTCGGCATTAGCCTTTTAAAAAAGAAGGTGACGAGCCTTGACCCCGGCACTGGCTCCACAGTTAGGGCTGCTTGGTTCCCCACCTGACCCGGTTGGCCGCTTCACCATGCGGGAAGGCCCGTCACTGTCGATTGTAGGCGAGCTTGTTGATCTTTCTATGCCGACGCGCACTTTTTCCCTTTTTATGAACAGGACTTGCAGCTTTGAATGCTGCACCCGATGGAATGGCTTGGCGGCCCGATAGAATCAGCGGCATGTCTTACCTCGTTCTCGCGCGCAAATACCGCCCTCGCAATTTCACCGAAATGGTGGGGCAGGAGCACGTGGTTCAGGCGTTGACGAATGCCTTGGTGCAACAGCGTTTGCACCACGCATATTTGTTTACCGGTACGCGGGGTGTGGGCAAGACCACGGTGTCCCGTATTTTGGCCAAATCGCTCAACTGTCAGGGGGCCGATGGGCAGGGCGGTATCACCGCTGAGCCTTGCGGTGTTTGCCAGGCATGCCGCGACATCGATGCGGGCCGTTTTGTCGATTACACCGAGCTGGATGCCGCGTCCAATCGTGGTGTGGACGAAGTACAAAGCCTGCTGGAGCAGGCGGTTTACAAACCCGTGCAGGGGCGCTTCAAGGTCTTCATGATCGACGAGGTGCACATGCTCACCAACACTGCATTCAATGCGATGTTGAAGACGCTGGAAGAGCCACCAGAGTATTTGAAATTCGTGCTGGCCACGACCGATCCGCAAAAGGTGCCCGTGACAGTGCTCTCGCGCTGCCTGCAGTTCAATCTGCGCCCTATGGCGCCCGAGACCGTGTTTGAGCACCTGACCCAGGTGCTGGCCACGGAACAATTGAGTGCCGAGCCTCAGGCGCTTCGCTTGTTGTCTCGTGCCGCACGTGGTTCCATGCGCGATGCCCTGAGCTTGACCGATCAGGCCATCGCCTTTGGCAATGGGCAGTTGCAAGAAGCGGGTGTGCGTCAAATGCTGGGCAGCGTGGACCGGACCCATGTCTTGCAACTCATCCGTGCTTTGGCTGCCGGTGACGGCGCGACCGTGGTGGGGCAGGTGAATGCCTTGCGCCTGCAAGGGGTGTCTGCTGCGGCCACGCTGGAAGACATGGCCATGCTGCTGCAGCGCATGGCGGTGATGCAGATGGTGCCGGACATGGCGCAAGATGGCGATGACCCAGATACCCAGGGTTTGGCCGATTTGGCTCAGACCATGCCTGCAGAGGAAACCCAGTTGCTTTACAGCCTGTGTCTGCATGGGCGCACGGAGTTGGGCCTGGCGCCTGACGAATATGCGGCTTTGACCATGGTGTTGTTGCGCTTGCTGGCGTTCAAACCCCAAGCAGGCGTGGCTGAAAAAAAAAGTCCGCAAATCAGCCCTCGGCCAGTAGCTGAAGTCGCGGCGGTCGCTTCTCCGTCACCTTCTATTGTCTCTGTTGTTCCTGTTGTTCCTGTTGTTCCTGTTGTTCCTGTTGTTCCTGTTGCGGCGCGGGTTGAACCTGTCCCGCCGCAGCCCCCTCAAACCCCCGCGCCAGCAGCACCAGCTGTGCTGACGCAGCGTGCGACCCATTCAACAGTACCGGTGTCCGTGCCCCTACCTTGGGAAGACCTGCCCGACACGACCGACTATGCCAGCGATGATGCGGCAGAGGCGTTTGTGGCATCCTTGCCGACGGCTGTTCCTGCTGGCGCTGGTCTGCGTTCTTTGCCTGTGCGCGAGGCTTCAGACTCTGCGCGCGTGGATGTGCCCCAAGTTGCGCCCACAGCATCCTTGCAGACCACAGCAGAAGGCGATGTCTGGTTTGGCGTGGTGCAAGACTTGTTGGCGCAAGAAGCCATCACCGCACTGGTGCGCGAATTGGCTTTGCAGTCGCAATTGGTGGCGCGTGATGTTGATCAATGGATGCTGCGCATTGAGCGCGAATCCCTCAACCACCCGGCCAGTCGTGAACGCTTGCAAACGACCTTGGCGGCAGCAGGGCACGGCCAAGTGCGCTTGCAGATCGAAGTGGGGCCGGTGATGGACAGCCCCGCCAAACGTCTGGCTGTTGCTGCAGCCGCCAAAATGGTGGCTGCTCAGAAATTGATCGAAAACGATCCATTGGTGCAGACCATGGTGCGGGACTTTGGTGCGCGCATCGTGCCTGGCAGTTTGCAGGTGATCTGACCTTTTCTCCCAGAAACAACTCAAATCGAAGGAAACCCATGTTCAACAAAGGACAACTCGCAGGCTTGATGAAACAAGCGCAGGCCATGCAGGACAACTTGAAAAAAGCCCAAGATGAATTGGCCAACGTAGAAGTCGAAGGCCAGTCCGGTTCGGGCATGGTCAAGGTCTTGATGACTTGCAAGCACAATGTGCGCCGCGTGACCATTGATCCGAGCCTTTTGGTCGATGACAAGGACATGCTGGAAGATTTGGTGGCCGCAGCATTCAATGACGCTGTTCGCCAAGCCGAAGAGGTGTCACAGCAAAAAATGGGCAAGCTCACGGCAGGTCTGCCACCGGGCATGAAACTGCCGTTCTGATTTTCAGCGCACCTTCACACAGCCATGGCCGATACCCACGCTCTTGCCACTTTGGTGCAAGCCCTCAAGGGCTTGCCAGGGGTGGGCATCAAGTCGGCTCAGCGCATGGCTTTTCAGCTGCTGCAAAACGACAGGGCCACAGCCCGTCAATTGGCGGCCGCATTGCAAAATGCGGTGGACCATGTGCGTCACTGCGAGTGCTGCCATACCTTCACGGAGGCGGAGCTTTGTGATACCTGCATGGATGCAACACGCGACCGCAGTCAGTTGTGTGTGATTGAAACCCCCGCAGATCAATCGGCCATCGAACGCACCGATACCTATCGCGGTTTGTATTTTGTGTTGATGGGCAAACTCAGCCCTTTGGATGGCATTGGTCCACACGACATCGGTTTGGCCAAGCTGAAACGGCGTGTGGGTGACGGGGTGGTACGCGAAGTGATTTTGGCCACCAATTTCACGGCTGAAGGAGAGGCCACGGCACATGTGATCTCCGAGATGATTCGCCAGCAAGGCCTCAAGGTCACGCGCTTGGCGCGTGGCGTACCTGCGGGCAGTGAACTCGAGTACGTGGATTTGGGGACCATCGCACATGCTTTGGTGGATCGGCGCTGAGTTTTTTTGATTTGCATCGTGGTGATGGGCGTACGGTGCAGAGACATTTTGAGTACTTGCAATCCATTACGTGAAAACCCGCTCGGGATTGATCCCGATGCGAGCATGAGACGACGCACTTAAGCTTGCAGCATCGAATTTTCGATGCTGCATGGAGGTGCAAAGTTGTCGCCGTTGATCTGTCCACGACGTGCATTCTTGCTGGCATCCTTGGGTTTGCTGGGCAGCGGCGCGTTGTCTGCGGCAGAAGCTCCACGCCCCTTTCTTCGGGTCACCATTGCACTGGCGGCACGCCAAAGTTTGTACCACTTGCCTTTGACACTGGCCGAGCAGCTGGGTTATTTCAGGCAGGCCGGTCTGGTGGTGGATTGGGTCTCGCAAGAAGGTGGCTCCAAGGCCTTGGCCAGTGTGCTCAGCGGACAGGCCGATGTGATGGCGGGTGCGTTCGAGCATTTGTTTGGATTGCAGCAAAAGGGTTTGGCCTATCAAGGTTTTGTGCAGATGGGCCGTGCCCCCCAGGTGGCATTGGGGGTGTCCATGCGCAAAGGCGCCGCCATGCGTTCTGTGATGGAACTCAAAGGGGCGCGGGTAGGTGTTTCCGCCATGGACTCGTCGACCCACTGGATGGCCTGCCAATGGCTGTTACAGCACGGACTCTTGCCAGAGGATGTGAGTTTCGTCGAAGTGGGTGCCTCGGCCAATGTGGTGGATGCGTTACGCAACGGCACGATCGACGCGTTGTCCAACCCCGATCCTGTGATGCACATGCTGGAGCAGAAAAACGAAATCCGCATTCTGGGGGATGCGCGCTCCATGGCCGCTACACGCAAGGTGATGGTGGGGGATGTGCCTGGTGCGTGTTTGTTCGCGCGAACCGAATTCTTGCAACGACAGCCCGAGGTGGCTCAGGCCTTGAGTGATGGTGTGATCCATGCACTCAAGTGGTTGCAAACAGCGGGGCCCACTGATATTTTGAAAAATGTACCGCCCGTCTACTGGCTGGGTGACCGTACCATTTACCTGGGGGCTTTCGAGAAACTCCGGGAGTCGTACGCCATGGATGGTTTGTTCGACGTGCAACCCGTGCTCAATGCGTGGCAGGCCCATGCCCGCCTGGTGGGATACGGCTCCTCGACTCGCCAAGCTTTGGAGCGTCTTTACACCAACAGTTTTGCTGGCAAGTCCAAGAATCGATTTGCCGCCTGAGTCTGGAGTCAGCGTTTGGCGTGTTTGAACGCGGGGTGATGTGCAACCGATGCTGATCTGGTTTTATGGGTGACCGCGGATTTGGCCATCCATTGTGGTGATTGTGATGTGGGAACCAGTACCGCCAGACTTTGGCCTGAGCTCAGATGGGCATTGGGTTTGAGTTTGTTCCAGGTGGCCATGTTGGTGGCGCTCACCCCGTGCCGGGCTGCCAGGCTGGCCAAGGTATCGCCTTTTCGGGCGCTCACCATGATGCGACGCAAGACAATTTCCGGTGCAAAAGCCAGTTGTGCGTTGTCTGCGATTTCTTCGGTCACGTCGTTGTCGAGTGGTCCTTTGCGATGAACCAGCAAGGTCGAGCCGGCTTTGACCATCATGTTGGCCGGAATGCCGTTGGCTGAGCGAAGTTGATCGACAGCCATGTTCACCAAGTTGGCGGCTTCATCGGCTTTCATGGTGCGGGGTGCTTGCCATGCTGTCCAGCTTGCCAGTCTTTGGGTGGCATGGTTTTGCAAATTGATCTCAAAGCTGGTGGCGTTGTCCCAGGGAAGCAAAATCTGTGGTGTGCCCGCAGCCAGAATCACGGGCCTGTTCATGGAGGGGTTGAGTGTTTTGAAGTCCTCCACACTGATGCCCGCCAGACGGGCTGCCACGGCCACATCGATGTCGCGCTCGATGGACACGCTCTTGAAAAAGGGGTGGTTCTGGATCAGGGGAAGTTGCGTGTTGAACGCTTCAGGTTGGGCCACGATGTTTTTGACAGCTTGTAGCTTGGGCACGTAATACCGTGTCTCGTTGGGCATGTTCAGGTCGCTGTAGCTCAAAGGCTTGCCCTGTGCCTTGTTGCGAGCCAGTGCACGCCCAACGCTGCCTTCGCCCCAGTTGTAGGCGGCCAGCGCCAGATGCCAGTCGCCAAACATGCCATAGAGCTTTTGCAGGTAATCCAGCGCCGCCCTGGTGGATTCGAGCACATCGCGGCGCTCGTCTCGAAACAGGTTTTGTTTCAGATCGAAATACTTGCCGGTGGCGGGCATGAATTGCCACATGCCAGCAGCTTTGGCCGAAGAAACAGCATGGGGATTGAAGGCTGACTCAATGAACGGAAGCAGGGCCAGCTCTGTGGGCATGTTGCGCCTCTCCAGCTCTTCAACAATGTGGAAAAGATAAGGGCGAGAGCGCTCGGTCATGCGCAGGATGTAGTCGGGCCTGCTGGCATACCACTGTTCGCGGTTGCGCACATAGTCATCATCGAGGTCGGGCATGGCGAAGCCTCGGCGAATGCGCTCCCAGATGTCGGTGGGCGGCGTCAATCCCAGATTGGTACGCGATTTGAGCGCGACAGCGCGGTCGTCATCTGCCTGTTGTGTGACCTTGAGGGACGATGGAGCATTAGAAGGAATTGCCACCGGTGTAGGTGCAGGCGCTGAGTTGGGTGTCGGAGTTGCACAGCCTGTGAGCAGCAGACTCAATCCGGCCACAGTGGCCAAAACTGCCGTGCGGCATGAAGGCCACAATCGATAAAGCTTGTTCATTTGAATTCGTTTTTCCAGGCGCGCAATGCAGCAAAGGTCGTGACATCGTCCACGGCCGAAGCATCGCGCTGCCGAACTGCCGAAGTCACAGCGTGGCTGCGGCTTCGTAAAAATGGGTTGATGGTCAGCTCGGTTGACAAGCGGACGGGCAAGGTGGGCTGGCCTTGTTGACGTTTTTGCGCACAGAGGTTGAAGTAGGCATGGAGCCCTGCATTATCAGGGTCAACCGCCAAAGCAAATTTCAGATTGGACAAGGTGTATTCGTGTGCCGGGCAGACCTGCGTGTCGCCCGGCAAAACTGCCAGACGGTCCAGCGAGTCGAGCATTTGTGCGGGTGTGCCTTCAAACAAACGGCCACAACCGCCTGAAAACAAAGTGTCGCCACAAAAGAGCATGGGGGGCTGATCGGGCGGTGTGGTCCAAAAGGCGATGTGACCTGCGGTGTGCCCGGGGACATCGATCACTTGCAGACTGAGCCCGTGCCAGAGGATGCGATCACCTTGCTGAACGCCATGAACCGCAACAGGCATGTTCTCCATGGCGGGCGCATAGACTTTTGCGTGTGTCTGCTCTGTCAGCCCGGTCAACCCTGCTGTGTGATCGGCATGGTGGTGCGTGACTAGAATGGTGTCCAGTTGAACTTGGGGGTTCTGTGCAAGCCAAGCCAACACCACGGCGCAGTCGCCCGGGTCAACTACCAGGGCATGGCGGTCATCGTGCAACAACCAAATGTAGTTGTCTGTGAATGCGGGCAAAGGGATGAGGTTCATGGAGTCCCCGATTATAGAAAGTAAGTATTCAGCCCCGTCCTGGCTGAGCCATTTGGGTTCTCCGGTGGCACAGCGGGTTCTGGCTTGGGAACAAGCCCAAGCCGATGCGCTGTTGGCCGATGTGTTTGGCTACCACGCTTTGCAGATGGGATGGCCCGCTTTGCAAGGATTGCGCAGCAACCGCATGCCCCACCGCTGGATCGTGTGCACTGAATTTGAAACCATGCATCCAGCCGGTGCTTGTGCCTTGGACAGGGCACCGGATTTTGATGTGTGTTTCGACAGCCGTGCATGGCCCTGGGGCGCCGACAGTCTGGATCTGGTGGTCTTGCCTCATGCTTTGGAGCGTTCAGCCGATCCGCATGCCTGTTTGCGCGAAGTCGAGCGGGTGTTGATTCCTGAAGGCCAGCTCCTGATCACGGGCTTGAACCCCATGAGCTTTTGGGGCTGGCAATACGAGCGAGCCCAAGACAAAACGCCACAGGCCCATGGCTTGGCGTCAGGGTTGATTGGCTACCGACGTCTTCGGGATTGGTTGCGCTTGCTCGGGTTTGAAGTCCAGGTCAGCCGATTTGCCGGGTGGACACCCGCGATGGCCAGTGAGCGCTGGATGCGCCGGTTCGATCCATTGGACAATTTGGGGCGGCGCTGGTGGCCGATTTTTGGCGGGGTCTATCTGATTTTGGCCACCAAGCGTGTGCCAGGTGGTCGTCTGCTCGAGGGGCGTCGCTGGCGCGCGGTACGATCGCCCGCTGCAGCAACGGCGCCCTTGGCCCGTTCGGATTCCCACATCAGCCCTCAGACGGCCTCGAAAGACTTTTCTTGAATCACGTTGTTATTTATACCGATGGTGCCTGCAAAGGCAACCCTGGACCCGGCGGTTGGGGTGTGCGCCTGCAATCGGGCCAGCATGTGCATGAAATTTTTGGTGGCGAATTGGGCACCACCAACAACCGCATGGAGTTGACCGCCGTGATCGAAGGGCTCAAGGCGCTCAAGCGTCCTTGCAAAGTCACGCTGTATCTGGACAGCGAATACGTGCGCAAAGGTATCACCGAATGGATTCACGGCTGGAAAGCCAAAGGCTGGCGCACTGCGGCCAAGCAACCGGTTAAAAACGTTGAGCTTTGGCAGGCACTGGACCATGTGGTGTTGACTGCGGGACATCAGATTGAATGGCGCTGGGTCAAAGGCCATGCGGGTGACCCCGGCAATGAACGCGCCGATGCCTTGGCCAACAAAGGTGTTGAGCAGGCCTTGGGGCGCTGAGCATTCTGTAAACATCTTGTAAAGCCTGCTCGAAGGCGTTGTTTGAACGCCAAGCCTGTCGTTTTCCCTCGGAGGGATTGAATTCAAGACTGTTACATTCGGAAACTGTTTGCGTTTTCAATGTCGTGGGATTTGTTCAATGGCTTATCAAAAGAAATACGCCCTGATCGCGTTGGTCGGTGTGTGCGTGGCTTCGGGTGTCGCATGGTGGGCGCAGCGTCCAGCTGCCGTGGACCAACCATCGGCAGCGCCAGCCGCCAGTGGAGGCAAAGCGCCAGCCGTTGAAGTGGCCAAGGTCACATCCATCACCTTGGTCGATGAAACCCAGTCGGTGGGCAGCTTGCGCTCCCGGCAAGGTGTCATGCTTCGCCCCGAAGTGGCAGGTCGTGTCTCCAAGATATTGTTCAACGATGGCCAGCGTGTGAGAAAAGGTCAGTTGCTGGTGCAGTTCGATGACCAATTGCAGGCAGCCCAGGTTTCTCAAGCCAAAGCCGAGATGTCGATCGCAGCGGCCAACCACAAACGCAACCAGGAACTGGTGGCGCAAAACTTCATCAGCAAACGCTCTCTTGATGAAAGTGCAGCAGCACTGGAAGTGGCGCAAGCCAAACTGGACCTGGCTGTGGCCACATGGCAGCGCCTGAAGATCGTGGCGCCTTTCGATGGGGTGACGGGCCTGCGCCAAGTCAACGTGGGCGACTACCTCAAAGACGGCACCGATGTGGTCAACATCGAAGACATTGATGCGGTGCTGGTCGATTTCCGTTTGCCAGAGCGCTTCCAGGCCAAGTTGCGGCCTGGCCAGAAAGCCCAGCTGACGGTGGATGCTTTGCCAGGCCGACCATTTGCGGCCATCGTGCAAGCGGTCGATCCTTTGATCGATGCCAATGGCCGCTCTGTTGGTGTGCGTGGTTGCATTGACAACCGTCAGCAGCAATTGCGCCCGGGCATGTTTGCCCGTGTGAATGCGGTGTTTGGTTCACGCCCCTCGGCCTTGGTCATCCCCGAAGAGGCCATCGTGCCGCAAGGCGGTCGCACCTTTGTGGTTAAGGTCGTGCCGGGTGACAAGCCTGACACCTTGGTGTCACAACGCGTATCGGTCAAAGTGGGCTTGCGTCAGCCAGGCAAGGTCGAAATCGTGGAAGGCCTGGAATTGGATGACACTGTGGTGGTCGCAGGTCACCAGCGCCTGCAAAAAGAGGGCACCCCCGTGCGCGTGGTGGACATGTCCCGTCCCGGTGGCGGCAAATCTGCTGCCGGGCCTGCCGCGGCTGTTTCGGCTCCGGCGGCCGCTGCGAGTGCCCCTGCTGCGACGCAGGCGTCTGCTGGCCCAAGCAAAGCTGTGGTGGCCAGTGCAGCGCCTGCCGCCCAAGCCCTGAGCGGCCCCAACCCCTGCCTGCGAGGTGCCGATGCAACTCGCTGAGACCTCCATCCGTCGGCCTGTTCTGGCCGTGGTCATGTCCTTGCTGATCTTGCTGATTGGCGCTGTCAGCTTTGATCGCTTGTCGGTTCGGGAGTATCCCAAGATCGATGAACCCACGGTCACGGTGAGTGTCAAATACCCAGGCGCTTCGGCCGAGGTGATTGAAACCCAGGTGTCCAAACCCCTGGAGGATTCCATTGCGGGGATTGATGCGGTGGATGTCATCACGTCCATCAGCCGCGCCGAGCAATCGCAGATCACGGTGCGATTCCGTTTGGAGAAAGACGCAGACACGGCCGCCGCCGAGGTTCGGGACCGTACTTCGCGCGTGCGCAACCGCTTGCCTCAAGCGATCGAGGAGCCCGTGATTGCCAAAGTGGAGGCCGATGCTTTTCCTGTGATCTGGTTGGCTTTTTCGAGCGATACGCTCAACCCGCTGCAGATCAATGACATGATCAACCGGGTGGTCAAACCCCGTTTGCAAACCGTGACGGGTGTGGCCGATGTGCGCATTTACGGGGAACGCAAATACGCCATGCGCGTGTGGCTGGAGCCGGAGCGACTGGCCGGTTACAAGCTCACCCCGCAAGATGTCGAAGACGCGATCCGCCGCAGCAATCTGGAGTTGCCCGCAGGTCGCATTGAGTCAAGCAACCGTGAATTCACGGTGACTTCTCAAACCGACCTCTCACGCGCAGGACAATTCGCCGACATCGTGGTCAAGACGGTCAATGGCTTTCCAGTCAAGATTCGTGATGTGGCCAAGGTGGAAGAGGGCGCGGCAGATGAGCGCAGCACGGTGCGGCTGGGTGGTCAGTACGCCATTTCTGCGGGCGTGATCCGTCAGGCCACTGCCAACCCTCTGGAGCTGTCCAAGGGCGTGCGCGACATGATGCCCCGACTGGAGGCTGACTTGCCGCCGGGCATCACCATCAGTGTGGCCAATGACAATTCGGTCTTCATTGATCGCTCCATCAAGAGCGTGTTTCAGACCATTGTGGAGGCCGTTATCCTGGTGGCCTTGGTGATCTTCGTGTTCCTGCGCACCATCCGCGCATCGATCATTCCGATCATCACCATTCCGGTCAGCTTGATCGGCACGTTTGCCATGATGGCCTTGGCCGGTTTCACCATCAACACCTTGACCCTGTTGGCCCTGGTGCTGGCCATTGGTCTGGTGGTGGACGATGCCATCGTGGTGCTGGAAAACATTTACCGCCACATTGAAGAAGGGTTGGATCCGTTTTCTGCCGCCATCAAAGGTTCGCGCGAAATTGGTTTTGCGGTGGTAGCGATGACCCTGACTTTGGCGGCGGTGTTTGCGCCTTTGGCTTTCACGCCGGGTCGAACCGGCAAGTTGTTCACCGAGTTTGCGCTGGCGCTGGCCGGCTCGGTGATCGTGTCCGGTTTCGTGGCCTTGACGCTTTCGCCCATGATGAGCTCCCAGCTGCTCAAGCACAACCCCAACCCGGGCTGGTTTGACCGCAGCATGGAACGCTGGCTGACCGCGCTGTCCAACGCTTACGAACGCTTGCTGAGTGTGGTTTTGCGCAAAGCACGCTGGTTGGTCATGTTGGTGATGGTGGGCAGCGGTGTGGCCATTGCGGTGGTCTACCCCGGCATGAAGCAGGAGCTGGCACCGATGGAAGACCGTGGCACCTTGCTGGCCACTGTGACTGCGCCTGATGGCTCGACCCTGGATTACACCGACCGCTATGCCAAAGTGCTCGAGCGCATGGGGGAGGCCTATCCCGAGTTTGACCGGATTTTTGCCAACATCGGCAATCCCACTGTGGCTCAGGGATCGGTCATTTACCGTGCGGTGGATTGGGAAAAGCGCCAGCGCACCACGCTGGAAATTGCCCGTGAACTGGGGCCAAAATTCGGCGGCTTGCCAGGTGTGACCGCTTTTGCCATCACGCCGCCTTCCTTGGGGCAGGGTTTCCGTGAGCGGCCCGTCAACTTCGTGATCCAGACTTCGGACAGTTACCAGAACCTCAATGCTGTGACCCGTGAAATCATGGATGAGATTGCCAAGAACCCGGGCATCGTGGCACCGGATGTGGACTTGCGACTGAACAAGCCGGAATTGCGCATTGAGGTTGACCGGGCCAAAGCCGCCGAGCTGGGGATTGGTGTGGATGCCGTGGCCAAGGCCTTGGAAACCATGTTGGGCGGACGCGTGGTGACACGCTACAAACGCGATGCCGAGCAGTACGATGTGATCGTGCAGACCCAGGCCACCGGGCGCAACACGCCAGACGACGTGGACAACATCTACATCCGCGGCCGCAACGACGCCATGATCCCCTTGTCGGCGCTGGTCAAGATCCGTGAAAGCGTGTCGCCTCGTGAATTGAACCACTTTGGGCAACGTCGTTCTGTGTCTATTACCGCCAACTTGTCACCTGATTATTCGCTGGGTGAGGCGCTCAAGTTCCTGGATGCCACAGCGGCCAGAGTGCTCAAGCCGGGCTACACCACCGAACTCAATGGCACTTCGCGCGAGTTCCGCAATTCCCAGGGTGCGCTGGTGATCGTGTTCGTGCTGGCGATGTTTTTCATCTTTTTGGTGCTGGCGGCGCAGTTTGAAAGTTTCATTGACCCCTTCATCATCATGTTGTCGGTGCCGCTGTCCATGATTGGTGCTTTGCTCGCGCTCAAATGGACCGGGGGCTCGCTCAATGTGTACTCCCAGATTGGCTTGATCACCCTCGTGGGTTTGATCACCAAGCACGGCATTTTGATTGTGGAGTTCACCAACCAGTTGCGTGAACAAGGCGTGGAGACCATGGACGCATTGGTCAAGGCCAGTGGGCAGCGCTTGCGCCCCATCTTGATGACCACCGGTGCCATGGTGCTGGGGGCTGTGCCTTTGGCGCTGGCCAAAGGTGCTGGCGCCGAAAGCCGCACGCAAATCGGTTGGGTGATTGTGGGGGGCATGACCTTGGGCACTTTGCTGACCATTTTCGTTGTGCCGACCATGTACTCTTTGCTGGCCCGCAAGAGCGTGCCTGGCCCCAACAAGGCCGTGGCGCATGACGAACCGAACGCCGCAGGGCATTGAGCTGGCGGTGTCTTGAAGTGCAAAGGGGCTGAAGAAATTCAGCCCCTTTTTCGTGGTGTGTAGAGGTCCTTGTTCAAAGATGCCCGTCAAACATCATCACATCCACCTCATCTCCTGCGTTCACATCGCCTTGTGCGTGGCCCAGCACAATCAGGCCGTTGGCCTGCACCATGGAGCTGAGTACACCTGAGCCCTGATTGCCTGTCAGGCTGACAATCAGTTGGCCTTGGGCATTGGTGGAAACCGTGCCGCGCTGGTATTCAGTGCGGCCTGGTTTTTTGCGCAAGGCTTGCTGGCTGCGTGCTTTGAGCAGCGGCAATGCAGGCGCTTTCCAGCCCATGAGTTGTCGCAGTGCAGGGCGCACAAACGCGGCAAATGTGACCATCACCGCTACAGGGTTGCCTGGCAAGCCAAACAACACAGCAGAATGCCCGTTTTCGCTGATGCGGCCCACCGCCATGGGGCGACCGGGTCGCATGGCGATGCGCCAGAAGGCCACATCGCCCAGTTTTTTCATCATGGCTTTGGTGAAGTCGGCTTCGCCCACACTCACGCCACCGCTGGTGATGACCGCATCGGCTTGCCGGGCGGCTTGGCGAAAGGCCTGCTCCAGTGCTGAGGGCTCGTCACGCACCACGCCCATGTCAATCAGTTCGCAGCCAAGGTCTTGCACCATGCCAGCCACGGTGTAGCGGTTGCTGTCGTACACCGCGCCTTCGCGGGGGGCTTCGCCCAGACTCAGAATTTCGTCGCCTGTAGAGAAGTAGGCCACTTTGGGGCGACGCCAAACCTGTACGCTGGACAAGCCCAGACTGGCCAGAAGACCGCAAGCAGCAGGGCCGAGCCGAGTACCGGCTGGCAGGGCCACTTGCCCTGCCATCAAGTCTTCTCCCAGCAAGCGGCGGTTGTCGCCTGCTTGCAGCAAGTGAGGCGGAATGGTGATGTGATCTGGCGTGGTCTCAACAAGCTCTTGGGGCACCACGGTGTCCAGTCCTTGCGGCATGATCGCGCCGGTCATGATGCGCACGCATTCACCGGATTGCACCAGGCCTTGCCATGCTTTTCCGGCCAGTGCCGTTCCAATCACTTTGAATGTGCTGGCCTGGTGGTTTGACAGTTCGCTGCCGCGCAAGGCATAGCCATCCATGGCCGAGTTGTCGTGTGGTGGCACGCTGATCGGAGAGACCACATCCTGCGCCAGGATGCGGCCCAGCGCCTGCATCAGTGGTACAGATTCCTGTTCTTGAACCGGGATGACCAATTCGGCCAGAAAAGCGTTCACATGGCCTGCAGGCAGGGCCTGTGGGTCATAGCCTTGCAGGCGTTGCGCAATTTCAGCAAGCGAAGGAAGTTCAGTCATGACGTTGGGCCGACACCGCAGTGGCATCGCGTTTCAGATGGATTCGAGTTGCAGCAATTCCTGCAAGGTATTCGCGTTGGCGAAAGCATGGGGGGCGTCGTGGTCCTGGTCGAAGGGGACCAGCGCACAGCGGTGCTGTCCTGTCCAGGCGTCGATTTTCCGGCCACCGCTTTGGGTGAACTTCACCAGGCTTTCAAGCAATGACACTTTGAGCAGGCAAAACACCGGTTGTGCCCGGATGTGGCCATCGCTTTCGGGTGCTGCGGCCATGGCCAGATCGGCTTCTTGTTCGTGCAGTGCGTGCACGAGTCGTTCGTGCAGATCCAATGGGAACAAAGGTGAGTCACAAGGCACGGTGAGCAGCAGGGGGGTCTCGCAACGTTCCAGCCCCGTCAGGAAGCCTGCCAGCGGTCCGGCATACCCGTCGATGCTGTCGGGCCAAACGGGCACGCCCAGCGATTCATAGGCCGATAAATTGCGGTTGGCGTTGATCAGGATTTCCTGCAAGGGCAAGCTCTGCATTTGCAGACGCATCAGGGTTTGCAAGGCCAAAGGCAGACCTCGAAAATTTTGCAAGCCTTTGTCGACGCCGCCCATGCGCGAGCCACGGCCGCCGGCCAGGATCAGGCCAGTGATGGCGGGTAAATGGTCGGTCATGGGCATCAGCCTCCGATGTAACTCATTTCCACCCGACGGCCTGGGCCACTGGGGGCATCGGGTCCGCGCAGGCTGCGTAAAACCGAATACTGGTCAGAACGGCCTTGCCAGATGGCATCGATGATGGCGGCCATCTTTTCGTCGGTGCTGGTTTGGTCGCGCAGCAGCTGGCGCAGGTCATAGCCCTGGCTGGCGAACAGGCACAGATACAGACGCCCCTCGGTGGACAGGCGTGCGCGATTGCAGTCGCCGCAGAAAGCCTGCGTCACGCTGCTGATCACGCCCACTTCGCCAAGTTGGGGGTCATGAAGGCCTTGGGCATTCGCATAGCCCCAGCGCTCAGCGGTTTCTCCGGGCGCTGAGTGCGTCAATTGCACCAAAGGCATCTCGGTCTGGATGCGTTGGACGACCTCGGCACTGGGCAGGACCTCGTCCATGCACCAACCGTTGGTGGCGCCCACGTCCATGTATTCGATGAAGCGCAGCACCACGCCTGTGCCCTGAAAATGCCGCGCCATGGGCAGTATTTCGTGGTCATTGGTGCCCCGCTTGACCACCATGTTGACTTTGATGGGCCCCAGACCTGCAGCCTTGGCTGCTTCGATGCCTTGCAGGACTTCTTCGACTGGAAAGTCGACATCGTTCATTTGGCGAAAGACGGCATCGTCCAGTCCATCCAAGCTCACGGTCACACGCTGCAGGCCCGCGTCCTTGAGGCTTTGGGCCTTGCGGGCCAGCAAAGAGCCGTTGGTGGTCAGTGTCAGGTCCAGTGCTTGGCCATCGGGGGTTCGCAATGCCGCCAGTTGGGCAATCAAAATTTCGATGTTTTTGCGCAGCAGAGGCTCGCCGCCGGTCAAACGGATTTTGCGCACACCGCGTCCGACAAACACTTTGGCCAGCCGTGTGATTTCTTCAAAGCTGAGCAGATGGCTCTGCGGCAAATAAGCGTAATCCTTGTCGAACACTTCCTTGGGCATGCAGTAGCTGCAGCGGAAGTTGCACCGGTCCGTGACGCTGATGCGCAAATCCGTCAAAGGCCTGCGCAAGGCATCGACAGGGGCAGTGCCCAGGACACTGCCTGCCGAGTGGGGCAAAGGCAGGCTGGGGTGGCGCTGGTCAACCAGCGGAATGACGCGTTCAGACATGGGTCAATTGTGCCCGAGTGTCCAGCCCCTCAGAGGCTTGTGGACAAGCGCCAAACCATGTCTTTAGCCGTGTTGGATGGCCACGGTTTTCAGAGTCGTGAAACCCAGCAAGGCCTCAAAACCCTTTTCGCGGCCATAGCCTGAAGATTTGACGCCACCAAAAGGCAATTCCACGCCGCCGCCTGCGCCGTAATTGTTGATGAAGACCTGGCCGCTGCGCACCCGTTTGGCCATGCGGAACTGGCGCCCGCCGTCACGTGTCCAGATGCCCGCGACCAAACCAAATTCGGTGGCGTTGGCCAATTCAACGGCTTGGTCCTCGTCTTTGAAGCTCATGGCCGACAGCACCGGGCCAAAGACCTCCTCTTGCGCCAAGCGGTGCATCACCGGCACATCGCGCAGCAAGGTGGGTGCCTGGTAGAAGCCGCCAGCAGGTACGCCTGCCGCGATTTGCCCTTGCGCCACGGTGGCGATGCCATCGGCTTTGGCCTGGTCCAGAAAACCGGTGACGCGCTCGAGTTGGGTGGCCCGGATCAGTGGTCCCAAATCCAGGTTCATGGCGGCTGATCCCACTTGCAGACGAGTAAAAGCCTCACCCAAACGCTGGAGCAGCGGCTCGTAAATGCCTTGCTGGATCAGTACGCGTGAGCCTGCACTGCAGGTTTGTCCCGAGTTCTGCACGATGGCGTTGACCACCACGGGGATGGCCGCGTCCAGATCGGCGTCTTCAAAAATGATTTGCGGGCTTTTGCCGCCCAGCTCCAAAGTGACCGGGCAATGGCGTTCAGCGGCGACTTGCTGAATCAAGGTGCCCACACGGGGGCTGCCGGTGAAGCTGATGTGATCGATGCCTGGGTGACGCGCCAGCGCATCGCCCACTTCGTGGCCGTAGCCGGTGACGATGTTGATGGTGCCTTCCGGAAAACCGACTTCGGCGGCCAGCTGTGCCACGCGAATCAGTGACAGGCAGGCGTCTTCGGCGGGTTTGACCACACAGGCATTGCCTGCGGCCAAAGCGCCGCCCACGCTGCGGCCAAAGATTTGCATCGGGTAGTTCCAGGGGATCACATGGCCTGTGACGCCATGGGGCTCGCGCCAGGTCAGCACGCTGTAACCGTTCTGGTAGGGCAGGGTTTCGCCATGCAGCTTGTCGCATGAGCCTGCATAAAACTCGAAATACCGGGCCAGCGCCACGGCATCGGCGGCAGCCTGTTTGGTGGGTTTGCCGCAGTCACGTTGCTCCAGGGCCGTCAATTCGGCGGCATGCTCAATCACCTTGCGAGACAGCGCCATCAAAAGACGCCCACGCTCGACCGCAGTCAGTCGCCCCCAAGGGCCGCTGAACGCAGAGCGGGCCGCCGAGACGGCCTGGTCAATGTCGGCGGCCTGGCTGCGCTGGATTTGGTCAAACACTTGGCCGTTGGAGGGGTCAATGACATCCAGGGTTTGCCCCGCCAAGGAGGGCACGGATTGATTGGCAATGAAATTCTGTTGCATGGCCAGATTGTGAACCTTGCAGGGCCAGGTCAAAAATCACGGCCGGGACACAGGCTGTGCTGGGCGGTGGATGGTTCGGGGCTTGGGCGCAAGCCCGGTGAAAGTAAAATCGGGGTTAATCCCTAGGATTTCCATTCCCTTAACTTTTCCAACGAGACACCATGTCCCTGAACAAAGTCACCCCCGGCAGTAAAGTCCCTGAAGCTTTCAACGTGATCATCGAGATCCCGATGAACTCCGATCCCGTGAAGTACGAAGTTGATAAAGAGTCTGGCGCTCTGTTTGTGGACCGTTTCATGGGCACGGCCATGCATTACCCGACCAACTACGGTTACGTGCCTCAGACCATTGCGGGCGATGGCGATCCTGTCGATGTGCTGGTGATGACACCTTTCCCCCTGCCGCCCGGTGTGGTGGTGCCTTGCCGTGCCTTGGGTATCTTGATGATGGAAGACGAAGGTGGCATGGACGGCAAAGTGTTGGCGGTGCCGACCGAGAAGATTCTGGCCAGCTATGCCAACATCAAGTCGCTGGACGACATCCATGAGCTGCAACTCAAGCAAATCGCCCACTTCTTTGAACATTACAAAGACCTGGAAAAAGGCAAGTGGGTCAAGGTCAAGGGCTGGGAAGGCATCGAGTCGGCCGCCAAGGAAATCATCGACGGCATTGCCAACTACAACAAGGCCTGATGCCGACAGGGGTTGGCGCTTGTGCGCCAACGGGTCTGGCCCATGTCAACGCCTGCAAGGTGTATGCCTTGCAGGCGTTTTTTCATGTCGGCGCTTTGTTTTTCAAAGGCGAGTGCGCGTGCAGGGCATCCATGTAGTTCGCAATGCCTTCGTTTTCGCGCTCCAGAAAACGCTCGACCGCTTCTGAAAAGCCTGAGTGTGCCAACCAGTGTGCGCTGTGCGTGGGCGTGGGCAAGAGCGCACGCGCCATTTTGTGTTCGCCCTGGGCACCACCTTCAAAGCGCTGGACCTGGTGGGCAATGCACCATTGAATGGGTTGGTAATAACAGGCCTCAAAGTGCAGGCAATCGACCCTGGCCAGGGCGCCCCAGTAGCGGCCATAAGCGACTTCGGGCTGCTGGTCTGCGTTCAGCTTCAGACCGATCAGGCTGATGCCGATGGCTTGAGCACCGTGTTCGGCCACGAACAGGAGCCAGTTTTCAGGCATCTCGCGCTGCATGGCTTCAAAAAAAGCAGGCGTCAGGTAGGGCGGATTGCCATGCTCCCAATAGGTCTGCTGGTAGCAGCGCATGAGCAAGGCCCAGTCTTCTGCGCTCATGTCGGGGCCGCGCACGGCGCGGAAGGTGACCCCGGCTTCTTGAACTTTGCGGCGTTCTTGACGGATTTTTTTGCGCTTTTCCTGGTTCAGGCTGCTCAAAAAATGATCAAAATTCCGCCATCCCTGGTTTTGCCAGTGAAATTGGACTTGGCTTCGCTCCAGCATGCCCGCTTGTTGGCAAGCGTGCAGGTCATCGGGACTGGCAAACAGGATGTGCAAAGAGGGCAGGGCCTGCACCTCGCACCATTGCCGCAAGGCGGCCAGCAGCGCTTGCCGTGCTTCAGGGCTGCTGGCCAACAGGCGAGAACCCGGCACCGGTGTGAAAGGCGGTGCCACCAAGGCCTTGGGGTAGTAGGCCAAGCCGTGGCGTTCGTAGGCGTCGGCCCAGGCAAAGTCAAAAACGTATTCGCCTCGGGAGTGTGTCTTCAGGTAGACCGGGCAAGCGGCTGCCAGCGTCT